>Ga0228711_1003350_pt1 | contig 24829 bp, 16 predicted proteins | sample MedpolnodulmetaG_2_FD_177996 | JGI IMG/M metagenome (GOLD analysis project Ga0228711, IMG submission 177996) | Root nodule microbial communities from Medicago polymorpha collected in Santa Monica, California, United States - brown nodules | ecosystem: Host-associated > Plants > Roots > Nodule... | reverse complement strand
GAATCTCACATTAAGTGCCAAAATCCAAGAGGGAATCTCACATTAAATGCCAAGTCTCAAATTAAGTGCCAAGCTATCTTGTTGAAAATATTAGGAGCGGAATCTCACGATTAAATGCAAAATGACAGGAAAGGGCGAAGAAAGTGGCACCCTGGATCTGCTCCTTCTGACGGCGAACGGCCTCAGCCCCGTAGGCGTCATCAGAAGCAAGCGTGGGTTCGACCTGCCCGGATCAAGGCTCGCGGCTGTTGCGTTGGAACTCGGCGGCAAGGGCGGCTCGCTCGTCTATGCCACTGGCGCTGACAATAGCGAAACCGTAGCCAGCCAGCTGGTAGCCGGCATGTCGGAGATCGACGACCCGCGCGTAGAAGAACTCTCGCTGTTCATCCGGGAGCACATTCACAAGGACTATGGGCTGGCGGCCTTCGTAAAACGCGGCGTGGCCTTCCATTACGGCAAGATGCCCACACTGCTTCGGGAAGCCATCGAAGGCGCGTTCAAGGACGATGTGATCAAGTTCCTAGCCTGCACGACCACCCTGTTCCAGGGCGTAAATCTTCCAGCTCGCAACGTCTTCATCGACACGCCCAAGCGAGCTTCCGGGGCGGTGCTGGATGCCGCCCAGCTCTGGAACTTCGCAGGCCGCGCCGGGCGCATGAAGGACGACGTCGTCGGAAATGTTTTCCTGGTGGACTACGAGCAATGGGACGTCCGCCCACTGGACGAGTTCGTCGGTTTCGAGATCGCGCCTGCTTTCGAACAGATTCTCGTTGATCAATTCGATGATGTCTACCGCGCAGTCGGTGGCGACATGCCGCGGCTGTCGCCCCGAGATGAAACGGCGCCGAAAATTCGCGCGGCGGCAGGCCTTCTGATCTCGAAGGCTGCCCGCGGGGAGGTAGCAGGCTTCGTGAGGCGCGCGCTCCCGGATCTAGCTGACGCCTTCAAATCCATTCTGGTGGCCGCCTCCGAAAGGGCTCAGGATGATCTCGGTCTATCGTCGGCCATTCTCGCAACTAACTGGACGATCGATCCCTACGGATTAAGGCGCCTGTACGACCATTTTACAGATCGGATCGAACGTGGTGAAGTGAAGGACCTGATCCCCCCGAACCCGCACGATTTCGATGCAGACAAGCGATATGAGGTGATATTCCAGACAGTCCAGCGGTACGTCAACCGTACGTCGGTCGCCGCTGGAAGCTACCATGCTATCGTTGCCGACACTGCTGTGAAATGGATGAAGGGCGTACCCTATCCGGCGTTGATCTCCACCGAGATACGGCGAGCGAACGTCAGGCGTACCAAAGCACTCGCGCAGGCTACGCTTTCCGGAGGACTCAGCCGCCGCCGCCGCGCATCACTGGAGGCGCCCGTCGACATCAACGCGGTCGTACGCCGCGTCTTCGATCGGATCGAGGACGAGGTTCGCTTTCAATATGTTCAGCTTGGAAAGGCTTACGTCGACATACTGCGTTTTGCGCTTTCTGAAAACAAGATGGTCGAACTCTCGGAGAGGATATTCGAGTTTCCTGTCGCCTTGGAATTGGGCATCGCGACACGTTCTGGATGGTCTTTCATGGAGTTGGGACTTTCGCGAATATCTGCCGCAGCGCTGCAAGCGCAGTTTCCCGACACAAATCTAAACGTCGAGAATGCCCGAAAGTGGCTTGCCGAGGCGCCATTGGAGCAATTTAACTTGAACCCTATCATCCTCGATGAAGTGAAACGATTGGGGCTGACGGCCGCGGCATGACTTGATCCGGGCTCCGCTACTCGTAGCCCCGACCTGCACAGGCGGCCCACGGGGCTTGAAATTGGTCGCGCACAATTGTCGTGTTTTCAAAGCCTTTTCAGATTATGAGTTGTGCATGATTTTCGTCGATCGTTCCGTCCTGCCGATACCCCGCGTCCTGGTGTCAGAGCGAGCGGAGGACGCGCGCGCTAAGATCCGCAGTCTGCTTCAGTCCAGTTCGGCCGAACATCTTTCCCAGCTGCGCATCAGCTTCGACCCGCAGATCTATGTCGCGGCCCGACCGGACCTGATGCGGCTGTTCAAAGGAAAGTGCGCCTATTGCGAATCGAAGATCGACGCGAGTGGGCCCGGAGAGATCGAGCATTTCCGTCCAAAGCAGGGCGCGCGGTCCAAAAGCCTGGAGCGCGACCATCTGCATTACGCCTGGCTTGCCTACGAGTGGGAGAACCTGCTGGTCACCTGCATCGACTGCAATCGGGTGCGATCCTACGCCAATGGCAGGGCTGGAAAAGGCGACAACTTTCCACTGCAGGGGCCGCGGGCGCCGCTCCTGGCCGATATCGGCATGTGTCGTGCGATCGAAGAACCTTTCCTGATTGATCCATGCTTCGACCGACCGGAAGAGCATCTGTCGTTTCAATCAGATGGACTTTGCCGGCCATTGACCCCGCGAGGTCAGGCCACCGTCAACATCCTCGGGCTCAACATTCGTGAAGCTCTGGTCGTCGAGCGCCGTGCGGCGTGGGTAAACGCCACCGAGATGTCTCGCATGCTGATGTTGGAAATCTCGTCGGGTGGACCGGCCGATCGGACGATCGCGCGCATGCAGGTGAAGATCGACGGCAGCGAGGCCTACACGGCCGTCTACCGGGTTGCCTTCCAGGAGACCTGGGACAGGCTGCGCAAGCACGGCATAGATGTCATGACTGGCCCCGGCGGCATACCGATCATCAGCGACGGGGCAGCGGTCGAAACCGCCATCCATCAAGGAATTCTTGAAGAGGAGCCGCAATCGCTACCAGCGCCTCCCGTCGTTCAGACACGAGCGCCCCTCCCACGCTTTCCGGGAAAGGAGCTATTGCCGATCCACGCACGCGAACGCATCCGTCGGATCGAGATCCGCAATTTCAAGTCATTGGACAGTCTCGACATCGACATGCCGGCCGAGACCGTCGCCGAAGATCGCCGGACGGGCGCGCTGGTAGTTCTCGGCGAAAACGCGACGGGCAAGAGCACCATACTCCAGGCGATCGCCTTGACGCTGCTCGGAACGTCTGAAATCGGCAAGCTCGGGCTCGATGGACGCAGCTTCCTTCGCCGCGACAACGACTGGCAGCTGCCGTCGTCCAGTGCACCTGCCGAGGTTCGCATCTTCTTCGAAAAGCCCGGACTTGTCCAGGAACTGACGATCGATCCGGAAACCGGCAGGTTTGAAGGGTCGAGCGAGCCTGCAACCGTCCTGCTCGGCTACGGGCCTCGGCGCTTCTTTGCCGAAGGCAAGGGTGCAAGGCGGGCGCGTTCGCCGTCTTCGCGAGTCAAGACCCTGTTCGATCCGATGGCCGTGATCACCAATCCGTCGCCTTGGCTGAAATTTTGCAAGCGCCCGAGCTATGACGAAAGTATTGGGGCGTTGCGCAAGCTGCTCGCCCTGCCGGACGAAGCTTTCGTCGCGCGGCCGGAACCCGGTCAAGAGCGCGACGGCGAGATCATGTTCGAGCTCGACGGCAATGCCTCGCCGCTTGATCGTTTGAGCGACGGCTACAAGACAACCGTTGCGATGGGTGTCGACGTCATGCGGGAGATGTTGCGCTATTGGCGCTATCTGGAGACCGCACGAGGCATCGTCCTGATCGACGAGGTCGAAACCCATCTCCATCCGCGCTGGAAGATGCGCATCATGCAGCGTTTGCGAAGTGCTCTGCCGCAGACCCAATTCATTGTCACGACACATGATCCGCTCGTCCTTCGTGGCATGTACGACGGCGAGGTCAGAGTTCTTCGCCGCGAGCCCGTTGGAGGGTCCGACGCGACACGCGTCGAGCTCGTCGACGATCTTCCTAATGTCCAGGGATTGTCGATCGAACAGCTTCTGACCTCGGATCTTTTTGGACTGTTCACCACGGAGGATCCAGCAGTCGAAGCGGAGTTGATCCGCTACACCGCCCTTGCCGCCAAGGCTGACCGGTCGCCCGAAGAAGATATCGAGCTCGATCGACAACGGGGAGATGTCGCTCGGCAGTTGCGCCTGGGCGACACCCCGGCACAAAGGCTCGTCCAGGATGCCGTCGGCCAATTCCTGGAAAGCAGCCGAAATACACGTCGCGACGACCGCCGGCAAGCCTCGCAGGCGGCAATCGACTATGTGATGGGGCTCTGGTCGTCAGGCGAGAACGAGGACCGATGATCGCGGTGGAAAAGCCCGAAGCGTTGGAGGCCGTCGACGCTGCGCTCGATGCAATTTTCGCGACCGACCAGCAAACTGAGCTGCAGCGTGCGCGGAACTACTACGGGTCGATCCCGCCGCCGACCAAGGCCTATCCGTTTTCGCGCTACAGGGCGTGGGCGGTTTGCAGCGCATTGGACACGCTTTTCCATGAGAAATGCGCCTATTGCGAGAGCAGTTATCGTGCCGTTGATTCTCGCGATGTCGAGCACTTTCGTCCGAAAGGCGGGGTGTCGGAATCGCCGCTTCATCCCGGTTACTGGTGGCTGGCTGCCAGGTGGTCGAACCTCCTGCCAAGCTGCCCGCCGTGCAATCAGAGACGTCGGCAGTTGACCTACGATCCGGGCATGGCGCTTGAGGAGTTCGAGCGTTTACGGCTGATCGAGCCCGATGCCCTATCTGGAAAGGCGAATTCGTTCCCTGTCCGTAGCAGCAATTGGATCGCCCAAGAAAATGGCGACATCTCGTTGGAAGACCCTTTGCTGATCAACCCGTGTGAACGGGACCCCCGCAATCACCTCGTTTGGGTCTTCGATTGGGATCGTGAAGAGGTTCTCTGGGAGGCGGAGGACGTAATCGCCTCGGTCAAACCCCGTCTCGTCGCGGGCAATGACGATCCTTACGCGAAGGCATCCATCGCCATCTATGGCCTCAACCGCGGCGGCTTGATCCGAGAGCGAATGGCATGCGTCAAGCTTATGCAACTTGCTCTCGCCGGTGTCGCGGACATTATGATGGATCTTGTCGAAAGCCCGCCCGGTCCCCAGCACGACAGGCTGATCGCGCGGCTTCAGCGGTCCCGTGACAGGTTTCAAACCGCGTTCACCGCGAGCGACAGACCTTATGCCGGCATGGCACGTGCATTCGAAGTTCAATTCGAAGCTGACCTCAGGCGCAGTCTTGGAGCGTAAACTATTCTGTCGCCAGTTCAACCCACAGTCCGCAGTCGGCCTTATATCGGTTATCCGATGTAGGCGAAGCCGACATCTCACAGCGAGGGATTTCAGAGGCTTATCTTTTTCGATAAGAGGGTCGTAGGTTCCAATCCTTTCAAGAGTTAAAGGAGTAAAGGAAGCTGGTCCGACATCGTGACCAGTGTCCCCTGCGGCACACGTTCAACCACCGCTTAGCGCTTCGCTCATGCGGAAACGCGTGCGACCAAAAAAACGCGCGGGCACGGGCTGGATTCATTTCTCTTCGACGTTCGCTGTCGACGGCAAGAAGCCGAAAAATAGGCACGTTTCTTCAGGAAACCTAATCACGAGAGTGTCGTTGCGATACCCCATATCATAGGCTAGCACGGCAATGCCGGTGGATGAGACGGCAGCTTTGATTTCTTCTCCAAGTGTCCCCGGGAGGAGCAGTATCTTGCGTGCTCCATCTACCGCTGGTATCAGTTGTTCATAAAGATGAAGCTGGCCGACACCCGTATAAACATCCGAGGCAAGCACGGTCGTCTTGATCTCAAGCAAGAACTTTTCGCCGGCGTTATCCACCAGGCCATCGACCTCGTAGCCCATGGCGTGACGGGGCTTCGTCAGCCGGGCATCGTTCTGCTTGGCGAGCTTTTCAAGAGCTTCCCAGACATATCCCTGCTTGCGTGTGACTTCCTGTTCAACTCGATGACTGGCCTTCAGAATATATGATCCGGCGATCTCCGCTGCTCCGAACAGTTCAGCGTGACTAAAACCCGCCGCACCGGCAGGTGTTCGTGCAAAACCACAGCGTTTGACGAATTCCAGAGTTCCGCGAGGCAGGCTAGTGACGCCACTCTCAAGAAGCTCCACAGGATACCAAGGGCGCTTGGTGTCTCTCACATCGACCGACCTCAGGCCGGTAAGATCGCCGAAGTGCTTATCTATCCTACGACTTAGACCGTTCTCGTGAAGAATGCCTTGGCGCAAAAGCCATCGGCGTCCGACTGAGTCGATTGCAATCGCTGCCAACCCATATTCCTCTCCGGGAATATTCGGTGCGTTGATCTCTACAACCCAATCTTTGCCGGTTCTTCCGATTCCAAACCGCGTTACCGGAACGCCATTAACAAGTCGCGGCCCGATTTTCACGCGCACGTTCTCCGACGGAAAATAGTAGCTGTCCTTCCCTACCTTCTCGCCGGTCCGGAGCGTCTCATGCCAGGACAGAAAACCTTCCTTCCAATCGCTATCCGCGAGCGTCATTGGCGAGATGTCAGGGACAGTGTGACCATACCTCAGGAACGCATCGAGTCCCTTCGCCGACCAGATATCAGACGTGGAAATATCAAGGCGAATGCGGCGCGTCCCGTTGCCACCCGAGCTCTTTCCGTCATTGGTCCCGACATCCTCAGTAACATTGATTTTTTTCTGCTGGCGCGAGATATGATTGCAAAGCTCGTCTGTATCGAGACTTGCGAGCGCCAGCCCCGAAGTCTCTGGAAGCCGGAGCTGATCAGGAGACATCGTCCCCGCTGCGATCGCACTTCTTGCAGGGCCGCTATCAAGCGTGACGTCTTTCATGACTGCGCCAATCGATGCGAGGCGGGCAAGCAATACTTTCAAACCTGGCATGTAGTCGCGGTTGATGGCCGCGTCGCCTGAACCGCCCCGTGATTTGAAGGTAATGGCGAACTCGCAATTTTGACCTTCTGTCTGGAAGTTGGCACTCAACGCGTTTGCAGTGTCGATAATCATGTGTTTCTTTTACGCTCGTGGATCGAAAGATGTCGTTAGATCCAACGCTTCAAGTCGCCTCAGGCTCGGCGATGGAGCCAATTCGTAATTTGCGGGAAGTGCTGGCTAACCCGCGTGGCATATATATCGTCGCAACCAGCTCACTCCGCCAAACTCGAACCTCCCAGCAAGCGAGTTATCTCAGTAAGCGATGATGACGAACAATCCTCCTTGCCCGAGCTGTTCACCGGCAGCGGCCAGTCACCTTCGCTCACCCATTCTCTTTCCTTGCCGAGAAGCCGCTGTATCGCCCGGACCGCGGGTACTCCGTCTTCTCCATCATTCGGCAGGATCGGATCGGTCTCGCTTTCCCACAACGATCCTGAATCCAGCGTAAAGCCAAGCCCATGACCCAGCGTCGAGCGCTCATCATCGTCGAGATCAAGTGCGGCGAATGCGGCTCCCGGCTCAACTTCGATCCCGAACAACCAGGCGATGCGGGCTGCTGCGATACCGGAACCGGGAGCCATCAGGACGAGCGTTGAACCATCGTGCCTCTTACCGATAAGGAGAATATCGCCTTCTCGTGCCTCCTTGGTCACCGAGTTCTCATAATAGTAGAGCCTGTACTCGGATCGCGTCGGATGCCGCGCTCGGGCGTCGTACCAGGTGAGCATTCCGGTTTCAGCCAGGACAGCCCCGTCGTCAGACATCCTGATAAAGTCTGACTGCATTTTTTGCGGGTGCTCCCTCCCGAACAGCCCGATCAGTGGCTTTGATCCGTTGAACTCGTGCTGGTTGGAGCGCGCGATGTCCGTCTCGACTGCGCTCAATCGCTTGAACACAGCACCACTGAATGACGGTGAGAGCACACCGCCTGTCATGCGTGACTACGCAAGATTTCCGGCACATCCGCGGGAAGGGGCGGCAACGACGATGCTTTCAGGCTGTCCCAGCATTCGTCCTTTTTGGCCCACTCCGATACCTGACGGGCACCCGCATCGTCCCTGAGGATATCATTCACCCGGACGGCCAGCTTGCTGATGTACCCGGAAAGCTGGGATGACAGCCGCTGCTTCTGCCATATGGCATCCAGAGATAGCCTGTTGCCGGCGATTTCAGACAATGCCGCGACAGTGTAAGCGGTGATGTTTGCCTGGTACGCCTGAAATCCACCCGCGCGGACAATCTTCTGGACCGTTCGAAACAGGATAGTCTGCGCGATCGCCTGCTTGTACCGGGCGACGTCAGGAATAACGGAGGTGACCGTGTCGTCATCCGACATGAAACGGTCAAAGTTCTTCTGGTTGCCGAGCGAGACGATCTGTGGTTTGCGGCCCCAGGCCTGAACGTATTTCGCCAGATCGGTCTTTGTGATCTTTCGGCCGGGCGGGATAGCTTCCTTGATCTGTCGCAGCCTGGCCGGCGTTGTGCCCTCACGGGCAAGCATTACGTTGTAGCTTCCGGCCGCACGCTCATAAAACCACCGGCTAGTACCATCCGGACAATAGGTTGAGAGCGCGAGCTTCTCCAGCTCGACATGAAACGGCTTGTTTGCCGAAAGGTCTGAGACTTTCACCGCGTTCTGGCTGTTTGCATATCGCGAGATATCGCTGATCAGCAGTTCCTCGGCGTCAGGGTTGTGGGAATGCAGGACGATGACCTTTGCAGGCACGCGTACCCGACTGAGATCGATGTCAGGGTGCTTTCGCTTTGTGAAATAGATTGACGCAGTTGTCTGACCCCCATTCACGATCTGCATGCCTTTAAGCCATGCGAGCCCCATCGAGCCGTCAGCTGCGCGCGCAAGGCTGGCCTCGTCCGCGATCAATACAATACCGTTATTGTAGGCCATGAAACGTTCGGGTGCATCACGCAGCGTATCCCGGATGCCCTTGTTGACCTTGCCGGTCTGACTGAGAAATGACCGCACGTTGGCTTCCAGCAGCCTGGCCCCGTAGCGTTCATAGAGCAGCCGCAGCGTCGCCCCGGGAATTGCGGTGAGCGCGTAGTCGTATTCCTCATTTTCCCCCGGCACATAGACACAAGGCAGGGGAGAGCCACACACTTCCTCGAAACTGACCACAAGCTCGTCGCGGGGTTTTCCTTCGGACCAGTGACGATGGAGACGTTCGATATCCATGACCTCGAGCCGGACCGACTTCCCGGCGACATCCCGCGGCTTGAAGACGCGCGTTTTGGCCTGGCGGTCCGTCAGAATATAGACCCTGATCTGCTCGAGATCCTCGTAGCAATCCTTGATCGTAAGGCTGAACTCATAGGCGTCATCGGAGGGATCAATCGCCGCCACGAGTTTTCCGTCAGCGGATTTCCCGAGGAACTTGAGGCATTGCTCTGCGGCGCGTACGACGTCCGCATCCGCAATGGACTGTAAAGTATCGACGCCATCATAAAGTGTGACAAAGAGATCCACCTGATCAGCATCGTCAGAGACTGCGTATCCGTTGAGCTTCAGCTTCGCACCGGAAACAGTACGCTCGATATGCAGGACACGGGGATCAAACGTCATTCCGCATTCTGCCATGTGCTGCATGACAACGTCGGTAAATGCCGCTTCATCCTTGAGATAGGTACCGGCGACCATCCGGTCCGACACCATGGCCCGCACCTCCGACTGGGTCTGGCCGAGAAATTCCTCAAGAGTCATTCGCTAAAAACTCCGTATTGCTGCATTGCAGCTGCGAGCGTCAGAGGGACGCAATCCAAGAGATCAAGATCAATTTCGTATTCGGCAGCACGGATCTCGGGGCCTGTCCTGCTGCGGACCAGTGCGGGGAACGTTTCGTTCACCTCGAAAAGTCGGGTATTGATGGCAGTGAACCGACGTTTGTACAGGTCTGAAGCCTCGTCCACGAAGCCGGACAGCAGGAGTGTCCGGTTGAGCGTGGAGAGCACTCCTTGGCCGGCAGTGAGCTGTCTTATCTCGCCAATCAGTTCGGGAAGGGTCTGGCCCTCGTCATGCAGACTGAAACGAATGGCGGCCAGAAGAACAGCCCGTTCTCTCATTCCGTCCAACTGTTCCAATGAGCTGATATGTGCAGAAAAGCTGTTTGTCGCCAGCGTTGCCTTGACCTCGACGCCGATCACAGCGGTCTGAAAATCCTGCAAGCTTCGTGAGGGACCGTTCCATGCATGCACTACGTCCGCAACGGCCGCCCCACCGGCAATTCCTTTCCGCATGAACGTGAGCTCACCAAATAGACCAAGCTCCTCTTCGGGACGCAGGAGATTAGTCCGTGGTTTACGCATGAACTCCTGCCATGCCCGGATCCTGGCCAGCATGAGGCTCAAAAGCCAGGGATCAGACTGGGTCGTCGCACGGGAGAGTGCAGAAACGATATCAGCCGCCATCTGAACGAACAGATCACGGCCGGCGCCTGACTGGCGGGTCAGGCAAAACCAGGTGCTGAAACCTGCCGAAAAGCTCTCCTTCGAGATCTCGACCCGGAAACCGGTGCCTTCAGGAAGATCGGCCTCCCGGAGGTCTGAACCAACGTTGAAGCCTACCAGAAGGGTCTCCCCTCCTTCGGGAAATACAATGCCACCCCTGAACCGCGGACTGGAGTGACCGAGCGCCACGGTCAGCCAACCCTTGTCGGCTTTCTGGCCGGCCAGCGCACGCCATGCAGTTTCCAGCTCGTCAGTATCAGTCAGCACCACCGTACTCCTGCGTCCATGCAACGTTGTTCACCTTGTACTCGACCTTCGTGCCTGAATGGCTTGACGGGAAGCTGATACCGAACGCGACCACAGGTGGGAGAAGTGGGTCAATGTGGCCCCCGGCCTCCGCCGGATCGAGGACATACAGGAGCAATAATCCGCGCTCGGGATGACCGGCCTGTCCGGGCATTCCTTCACCCCTAAGCTTGCGGATAGATGGTCCTGATGGTTCATCCGGCCCCTCGGCTGATTTCGATCGTGCCGGGTCGGGCTTCCAACCCTTCCTTGTCGTTTCGAGCGCAGCGAGCCACTCCCCGTCCGTAAGATCGATCGCCTCGTCCCTCGGCGAAAGGAGTCGGCCGATCGAGTATTTGCTGGCGGGTCCCTCGGCCGCGCGCGTCAGCATCTGGATTTCGAGGTCTTCCGTAAGCCGGAAGGTTTTTCCGCGCCCACTGCCAACCACAGCGACAGTCCAGCTGGTGAGTTCTCTCTCAAGGTTCATCCGGGCGATGAACTCGGCAAGCAAGACGCTGTTCACCTTGTAGGCGTCGGGATGGGTCTTGTATGCGTTCAGGAAATCGATGACCTGGGCTGCGGGAACGTCTTTCCACAGGCGGCCTTTCCATCGCTGTGTACTGTCACCTCGCTGCCGCACGGGGTCGTTCTCCCCGGACCCGAGCTGACGCAGAAAGCTGGCTGTCGCGTCCAGATTCCGTTGCAAAATCCCGTCTTCGGCGAAAAGCGATACGGTTTCAGACACCTGACCACTGAACGACAACATGAGACTTCGCGCTGACCGCATCTTGAGCCGTGATGTTACGAGCAGCACCGGATGAGACTGGACCTTGAGCCCGTAGTCCCGCGGCGTCGCACCCGCTGCTGCCATCAGATCGAATTCCTCGCGCAGCTCTTCCGCTGCGTCCGCAATATGCCCGAACCAGTCAGCTAGCTCATTGGTCGTATACAGGCGGCACAGGTCGATATAGCCCGGTCGGTAACCGAACCATCTGCCCATCTGCATCAACGTATCGTACATCTTGGAGGTACGCAGGAAGTAACTGGTGCAAAGACCTTCCAGTGTAAGGCCGCGCGAGAGCTTGTCGCCGCCGATCGCGATGACCTTCAGGCCCTGTCCCTGCTGGTCGGCATAATCCAGCGCGTCCTTTGCTGTCCCGTTGATCATTCTGACATCGACGTCCGCGATGATCTGCGTGAGCATCTCCAGCACTTCGGACCACGAGGGCAGACCGGCGTCGTCTGCAAAAAGAGGAAAACCTGACTTTGCCGTCGCGCTTGTCGGCACAAAATCCGAGAGCCAGAGCTTCTCCAGGCGGGTGACAGCCGTCTCATGGCCAATTCGACGGACGAGACGCTGCTTCAGCCCGGACACGTAACCTTCGACCCGTTCGTGGACATGCTTCTGGACGGACGTAAACCTCGTCACATGGACGAGCATTGAGGAGTGGGAATCACCCTGGCCCCTGAGATCACGGACTGCGCAGGCGATGAGGAACGAGTCGATCGCCTGTTCAAGCGTCAGTGGCAGGCCGCTTTCACGATCTGTCAATGGCACATAGCCGTTCTTGTGTGTATGGGGCATCCACCCGCCTTTGCCGTCTTCGCCCGTGTGATCTGCTACCGGCCGGAATAGCGGCAGGCCGGCGGTGCGCCCCGATGTGGACTGTAATCCAAAGATCTGTGCAGGCCCGACATAGCTCGAGGGTGCCGCCAGGTTTACGATGAACGCCGATGGGAAAAGATCCGGGCCTTCCTCTTTGGTCTGGCCCCGTTCATGGATAAAGATGTTGGCGAACGGGGTCGCGGTGTATCCCACATAGGCCGAGCGCGTGAAAGTGTGGAGGATCTTGCGGGTAAGGCTGTTGATGGCGGTCGGTTGATGCTCCTCATCGGGCGTTCCGTCCTCACCGAATACCTGTTCTCCCGTATCGACGGAGGCGTGGTCGGCTTCGTCATCGATCAGGAGGAGTGGCAGCCGCTGCACAATCCGGCGCCCGTTCTCATCCTGACCATCTGCGACGTGATGGCGTATCCAGCCAAGTAGTCGCTCCAGAACCGTCTTGTTTTTCTTGATTACGAATAGCCAGGGGCGCTGTTCCGGTGTGATCCCAAGGGTGTTGGCCCGGGCAGTGCTAAAGTCGCCATTGTTCGTCCGGTTGGTAACATAGTTCGGGCGAATGGACGGATCCCGGTCGATAAGACCGACGCCGATCTCACGAATGTCATCGGCGATCGGTCGGGTTTCATAGCCGAGGAAGCCTTCATCGAGCCGCATCTGGGTCTGGGATCTGAGGTTGTTGTGAAGGCCGGCGAGTACGATGATGATCTTGTATCCGGCGTCCGCCGCCTTGCAGACGAGCCCGGTATAGTTTCCCGTCTTTCCTGACTGGACGTGACCGACCACCAGTCCGCGCCTGTCCCACGGTCCGTCACGTGCGGGGTCTTCGAGCAAACCAAGTATGGTGTCGGTTGACCGGTCGAGCCCCTCCACTGCGACAACGGACATCTTTCCTTCGAGATATTCGCGGTATCGCTGCCAGTAACGCCAGTCCCCTTTCCGCCCTGCATTTAGCCAGGCTCTATGACCCTCGTCGTTCTGGATGGTAGAATCCGCCCCTACCCAGATGCTGAAGCGGCGAACCAGTTCATTGACTGCGGCGTCGCGATCCAGTCCATCCTTCCAGACTGGTTTGAACATTAGAACCTGATCGATCTTTGTACTGATCAATCCAGGGCTTATCGCGCTTCGCTCCTCTTCCATCAGGAGTTCCTGGGCAAACTTCACCACTTTTTCGTTGCTCAAAGAACTATTCCTTTTGTTCGAGCGTGATTGTTTCGACGAATGAGGACCACGCATCAAACGGCTCGGTCACTGCCATCTGTCGGCGGGCCTGTTCTGGCGACAGTCCCTTCCGGTAGACGAGATTGTTGAACACCGTCTGCATGATAGATCTCAGCTCGTCCGGCGGTGTCCCGTCGAACCCGGTTTTCGGTGTGTCCTTCGCCTCGGCTGTATCGAGCCAGATCTGCTGGACGGGAACGGTTTCCTCTATGATCCGGAGCATTGCCATGACGTCGGCGCGCAGGGGACCCGCCTGCTCCAGCACTGCAGCTACTGCCGTGTGATTTTCATCTATTCGGTATCGGATGCTCCCCGACAAACGATCGGCGCGCCATGCAGGTGCGACGGGGCCGGCTCTGGTGCTTCGATCCGGCTTGCCACGAAACGCAAACACCTTTCGTGCCCGCTGGCGGACATCTTCGGCAAACAGAGACAGCCGGGGACGAGCTTCCAGAGGAGGACGCGCTGTCGATTTGCGAATATCGATCTTCCAGTCTTCGTCAGCGCTGTTCGGGATGTCCAGCTTGATCCGAGCAAGGCGGAACGGCTCTTCCTTTGTCCATGAACGGCCACGGCCTAGTCCAAGCCAGTGCCCGGCCACGAGAAGCCGTTCATTCCGGTAGACGTAGAAGCCCTGCTGGGACGTCCAGCCATCGGGTCCTGCCGCATCGGCCCAGGCTTTCTCCGGCAGACGGTCCTTATGTGGAAGAACAAATCCCTCGACGGCTATTTCATAACCATTGACGGAGAACCGGTCCCGGCCGGAGCGCCACGTGTCCGCCCGTTTCTCCAGAAACGGGTCCCATGCCAGCACAGATTTGCCATTTATACGAATCGTCAGCTTGCGAGACGCGATGTACCGATGAAAAACCATTGCCAGATGTTTCTCGATTACATCTATCAGCTCGAGAAAATCCTGTGATCTTGCGCCGCGTGGAACGATGCGGTCCATATTCTCCCACAGCACGAGGGTTCCGTGCTCAAGGGGTTCCAGGCTAGCGAGGAGCTCCTCTGATCCTTGCGCCGGTCCCTCCAGAAGAGACCATGATCCACTCTTGTCATCGCGAAGAATGTCGAGGTCCCACCGCAAGGTATTGGTGGCGCCTCCTCTGCGAGACGCCACGGTAAGGCGGCGCGCCTGCGAAAACGAGGCGGTTTTCAGGCCGAGGCCGAACCGGCCGAGATCGCCGGCACTACGCTGCTCAAGAGGGCTTCTTTCCCCGAGGCGCATAGCTCGATCGAGAATCACATCATCCATTCCATCGCCGTTATCGAGAATGGAGATGGCGCTCGATGTTCCGTTCCAGATGAACGTCAGATCAACTGCCGTGGCATGGGCGGCGATGCTGTTGTCAATAATGTCAGCGAGTGCTGTGGCTGCAGAGTAGCCCAGACCACGCAGGGCTTCGATCATTGCGCCGGCGCGCGGCGGCGCATCTCGCGCCCCTGCGATCCTGATTGCTTCGTTCAAAGGAACGCCCCCAGTTTTCTTGACCTGCTCGGATGCCGGAGCATCCGTAAGCCCTTTGCTTCAATCTGCCGGATGCGCTCCCTCGTCACGTCGAACTTTTCTCCGACCTCTTCGAGAGTGTGTTCCTCAAAGCCACCCATGCCGAACCGCAGACGAAGCACACGCTCTGTCCTCGCCGGCAACGTCGAAAGCATTTCGCTGGTCAGGGAGCGCAAGGTTGCCAGATTATGCCGTCGATCGGGGAGGGGTATATTTTCGTCGGCTCGCATTTTGGAAACAGCAGGGAAGGGGGGCCCGGGGATAGCAAGGACATTTCTGATCTTTCCGGGAGATACGTCCAGTTCGGCAGCAATCTCTTCCACGGTCGCATTGCGGCCGAGGCCCGCCTTCACTCGTTGTCGTATCCGTTCCGTCTTTCTGACAAACTCACCGATATGGACCGGGACGCGTATGAGGCGCGACTGGTCTTCGATCGCCCGCAACATGGCCTGGCGTATCCACCAGACCGCGTACGATCCGAACCTGCTGCCTTTGGTGCTGTCAAATTTTTCCACCGCTCGCATCAGCCCGATGTTGCCCTCCTGAATGAGGTCTTCGATCGGTAATCCTCTTCTGCGGTAGCGATACGCCAGCCAGGGCACCAGCTTCAGCCCCCCCTCCATCGCCCGGTCTCTGACCCTGCGATAATTGTCCAGGGCTAGTCTGAGACCTTCGAGATCGTGCCCATCTGGAGCTTTTTGTTTGATCTCATCGAAGAGCTTTATGAAATCCCGCAAGAAGGGTTCGGGTGCAGTGGGTTCACCAATGCCCTTCTCGGACGCGATGTCGTCTCCGGTCTCGAGAACATCTCCGTCGTCGTCAGCCTCTTCCATCGCATCGTCCACAACCTCTTCGGCTGGAACGACCTTCAGGGCCAAAGGCATTATCTGCAGAAACCCGGCGAACGCGTCCACCAGTCGTTGCCGGGCGTCGGCGACCTTTGCAAAAATCCTGGTCTCGCGATCGGGACTGAACGACGCAAAGTCCGCGATCTCCGTTTTGTATTTTTCAGCAGTGTCCAGCCGGGGCGCACACATGTCGCGGAGTGCATCGAAGGCTTCTTGGCATAGCTCCAGGTCCTGGTTCATCGGTTGGGCGCTGCTTATGCCTTGCATCGGGTTTCCAGGGCGGGCAGCCATTATCCTGACGTTGAGCGCGGCGAGCAGAAGTCGCAATTGACGGATGTGCTCCGTCTTCGCCCCGGGCCATGCACCGATTACCGCCTCGTCGGTGAGCCATCCGGCAGTGAGGCCACTGGCAATCACTACTTGAACTGTCGGCGGAATCGGGGCCGAGAATTTCTCCGCGATGCTGGTTGGAAGGGAAATATCAGCAGTATCCCACTCGTCGCGCTCGCGGGTCACTCGATGGGACGCTATGGCAACCTGCAACGCGATGACATGTTCGTCAGCAACTCGGCTGTCTACTGGAGCCTGAAACTCGTCCTCGGCCTCCCAGCCATTAATGATCCCATCATCCGGATCCGCCTCCGCAGCGGCGTCAGTAAGCGCAGGCGAAACGGCGACTTTGGTTTGCAGCCTGATGGCGAGGTCATGATGGCCGTATCTTGTCGCCAGGTCGAAGGCAGTGCACCCGTCAGTATCGCAAATCGCGATGTCAGCGCCCTCCTGGATGAGCAATTCACAGATTCCCGACCGGCCATTCATAGCGGATATCATTAGTGGGGTCCGGCCGTGAGCGTCCTTGCCATTGACTGGCGCGTGCCGACGGAGATGGAGCAAAACCGATACTTCCTCGCCCTTAATCAGGGCCAGGCGAAACAGCGGAGAGATAACAGCCACCGAGGATGGGAGCTCGCGGACCTGATCGTTCACGGGACGCGCCCGAGATTTCTTACCGCTACCGTTCGATGCACATGCCCCCCCTTTTTTATAGGTCCCCAAACACATCTCTACATTGCAGAAATTAAAAAACAACGTCCGTGCGAGTATTGAAGTTGATTGATCTCAAATCTGGACTTGTCGATGTTTGATTGGGGCGATGAGGTCGCGAACATTGATCAGCCGATCCCGTTGCGCGACCTAGTGGACTGTGTCGTGGCCAGAAGGTGACGCTGGAGAATTCACGCTAGGTGCCGCGCCTGTGTGAACGACGATTGCTTTTGCGTTCCCAAGCCGTCGTGAACGGCGTCGCGATTGCTTGGAGAGTTCCTGTTGAGCTTCGCTGCCACTCTGCGGAATTTCTGATGCAGCTTTTCTGGTCTATTGACCAATGGAAGAGGACCGACTTCACATGCTTGCACCCGGGGAATTCGCGAAAGGACCTGGATGACCGCGTGCTGAATCGATTGCCGTGTTATTCGCGGAACATTTGAAGAACAATCCTTGCTATCTAGGATTTTTTTTGCCAGCGTGGCAGAAAATGACCCAGAGAATGGCAGGTGATTCGTGCAACAGGCGCATCCAGACGATAACGAGTTCAACCATTTGTGTCAGCGAGCCGGGCTGACCCCTGCTGAAGCTGCTTCCTTCATCTCGGTTTCCGATCGCACTGTTGCTCGCTACGTAAGCGGTGAGGGACGTCCGACTGATCTTGCATTCAGGGTTCTCAAGGATTTGGCCGATCACAGATGTGCAGGTAACGGACGGATCTCATTCCGCTTTATCGATCTGTTTGCGGGCATTGGCGGTCTGCGCATCGGCTTCCAGGGTATCGGCGGGCATTGTGTTTTCACGTCGGAATGGGACCACAACGCCCAGAAGACCTACGGTCTGAATTTCCGTGACAATCATCGCCTTGCGGGAGATGTCCGGGAATACTCCGAGAACCCTGACCTGGTTCCGGAGCACGATATTCTGCTTGCCGGCTTTCCTTGCCAGCCGTTCTCGATTGCCGGTGTCTCGAAGAAGAATGCACTCGGTCGTCCCCACGGTTTCCTTTGCGATACGCAGGGTACGCTCTTTTTTGATACCGCCCAGATTATCGCGCACCATCGGCCTGCAGCTTTCGTGCTCGAAAACGTGAAGAACCTCGAAAGCCATGACAAGGGACGGACGTTCGCGACGATCATAAACGTCCTGACAAACGAGCTTGGCTATCATGTGCAGACACGCGTGATCAGCTCGGAGCACTGGGTCCCGCAGCGTCGCGAGCGCATTTTCATCGTCGGTTTCCGTGAGCCGACTGATTTCGATCTGAAGTCCCTGAAGCTCCCGGATAACGGACCGACACTTGGCAGCATCCTTGAGCCGCACGACGAGGTAGATCCGAAATACACCCTGACGCCGCGCCTCTGGGAGTATCTGCAGGCATACAAGGAAAAGCACACGTCAAAAGGCAACGGGTTTGGATACAGCCTGTTTGGCCCTGATGATGTCACACGGACGCTTTCGGCCCGCTATTACAAGGACGGATCCGAGATCCTTGTGGCGCAGCCCGGAAAGCGACCGCGCCGGCTGACCCCACTGGAATGCGCCCGTCTGATGGGCTTCGATCGGGGCGATCGCCGCTGGAAAATACCGGTTTCAGATACCCAGGCATATCGCCAGTTCGGCAACGCCGTTGTCGTTCCTGTCGTCGAGTTTCTCGCCGATGCGATGAAGCCGTTCATCGAGTCCGCCTTGCTGAGGGGCGCCGGCCGCTCGATGGCAGCACCGGTCGCCGTAAGCCGACCTGATCGCGAACGTGCGAACGCTCATGGTTGACATTGTCACGGCTGAGATTCGCAGCCGGATGATGTCGGGGATCCGTGGCAGCAACACAAAGCCGGAACTTCTGCTGCGCAAAGGCCTCCATGCACTGGGCTTTCGTTTCCGGCTTCATGATCGCTCGCTTCCCGGGAAGCCGGACATAGTGTTGCCGCGCTACAAGGCCGTCATTTTCGCGCACGGTTGTTTCTGGCATGGGCATGACTGCCACCTGTTCAAATGGCCATCAACGCGGCCCGAGTTCTGGCAAACGAAAATAGCGCGCAACCGCGCAGTCGATGAGAGGACAGATGCGGCTCTCGCGGAGGCAGGCTGGCGACAGGCGATTGTTTGGGAATGTGCGCTAAAAGGCAAAACGCGGCTGCCTCTCGAGGAGGTCATTCTGGCTTGCGCCGAGTGGCTGAAATCTGAACGACCGCGACTGGAAATCAGAGGGAGTTAGGATGCGCCGCGGGCTTTTGTCGGATCTGTTTACCGGCGTTGTCGCCAAGCGGCTCACGCTTGTGGAAACCATTACCCCAAAATCGAACCAGCACGAGTTTCAGGGTACAAAACCGCTGCGCCGACTTCTGGGCGACGATGACCGTAGAGGTATCCCGACACGCTTCATATGGATATCCGGCGAACAGGAAGCCTTGGCTGAAGAAGGCTTCATGAGCTGGTCGAACGTCCGCAAGGGGAAACCGCGCGCTCCGGAGTATCACCTGTATTACTCCTCCAACGCAGTCACCGAGCTGATGCAGCCCGGTGATATGTTGTTCCTGGCTTTACAGAGAGATGGCACGATCCTTGTGGTTGTTACACCATCTGCGACGATCCAGAACCAGTTGCTCTGGCTCTTTGCGCTGGAGGAGCAACCGGAATTCGCTTTCACCTTCCAGGAGGTCGACGGCGCGCACAATGCCGAACTCGATTTCGCGGCACGCTACATTCTTGATGAGCTCGGTATCCAGCCCGAAGAACCGGAAGCCGACCGGCTGGATACGTTGATCGAACGGTTCGGTCTGGAGTTCCCGAAAACACGCGTGTTTTCGGAGCTTGCCCGCACATCGATGCCGGAAGTTTCGGCCGCAGATGATGCGGACCTGGCGCTGATATCATGGATGGATCGTGAGGAGCAGCTGTTCAAACGGCTTGAGCGGCGTATTGTTGCCGCGCGCATTGGCAGTGGCTTCGGTGCATCCGACGAAGCTGATGTTGAGGGATTTCTGGCGTTTTCATTAAGTGTGCAGAACCGACGAAAGGCGCGAGCGGGGCAGGCACTGGAAAATCATCTAGAAGCTGTGTTTGCCGCCCAGCGAATTCGATACGTCCGCGGAGCGGAGACAGAGAACCGCAACAAGCCGGATTTTCTGTTCCCTGGACAGGAAGAATATCGTGACCCGCTTTATCCGGATGCAAGGCTGACGATGCTCGGCGCCAAATCCACGCTGAAGGATCGCTGGCGTCAGGTCCTGTCAGAGGCTGCCCGGATTCCTGAAAAGCACCTGTTGACCCTTGAGCCCGGGATCTCGGAAAACCAGACAGACGAGATGCAGGCCAAGAAGCTTCAGCTCGTGTTGCCACGCCGGTTGCACAACACCTATCGACTGACGCAGCAGGCGTGGCTGATGGATGTCGCCGGTTTCATCGCTGTCGTCCGGTCGCGGCAGGGTCCCTGAGCACCGCCAAGTGCCCATAAATCCGGGCGCTTTCGACAGAACTGTGCGACGGTCCTGCTCCGGGCTCGCCGCCCGGCAAACGGAACGGGACATTCGGAGCCATTCGGTCCCGCTTCTCTGGCGACCGCTATGCTGAAGCTCCTGCGGCTGGCCTGTTCCCGTCTGTCCCGTGTCGAGAACTCCCGAAATCCCGCCCGAGGCGGCTTTCTCCGGTACTCTTCATTGCTCATTTGTGGCTCCGCCTGACGGCGGTTGAGACGACTGGTCATATTTCGACCGATACCTGTCGTCGGGTGCCCGCCAGTTTGCCATAAAGTCCAGTGGGTCTATGCTACCCATCATCTGGCGAGCGAGCTTCAGCCGACCTTCCAGATGGTGTCGTAGCGCTTCATCGACCCCTTCCATCCGTTGCTCTACATCGGAGAAGAAGCGTTCAACAACCATCGCCTTGCCCCAGCTCTCGATAATTTCCGCCCATTGTTGCTGGCTATCCTTGATCGCCTGGGCAGTTTTGCGTTCATCCTCGCGCCGATGGTAGCGTTCCCACTCCTCCTACCGCTCCTTTTTCCTTCTGGCCTCAGCTTCATCTTCTGCTGTCATAAGGGTTTGCAGTTTGTCTCTCGACGCGCCTAACGTCTCGACAATTTTCGGAATTGCCTTGGTCAGCGGTTCCGTTTCCGTATCCTGCCAGCTCAAAGACCATTCAACGCCATTCTTCGGGGAATAGGCAATTATCCGGAAACGCCCCGACGGCATATCCTGCTCGGTTGTCCAGGAGTGTGTCAGCTGCCAGGCTTTCATCGACCGGACGAGTCTGCTGTCCTCACGATGGTAATCGCCGTTTACGTACCGCATCGTCACCCGCTCGGTCATTTCAGTGATAGCGAGACCGATCGGCACTGTGTCGATGTAGAAAATCGTTGGCCGGTCTGGTCCCCAGATGCTGCCTGAGTGATATCGACCGTACTTTCGATCCTTCCGCTCAACCTCCTGCTCCTGAACACGAATGCGGCGGTGGTCTTCTCCAGCCGGGGCGATGTGTACGCGATAGCCCTGCCTGTCCAGCGCGAGGTATAGATCATTGGCGATCGATAGTGCGCGACGCAGGGCGGCTTCTGATGAAATCACGTCCGGCAGAAGTCGCTTGTAGGGCCGAAGGAACTCTCCGTCTTTCGCAGAGCGCGATTTCCTCAGATGCTCTTCGGCGCCGAAAAGCAACGGGTGATGCTCGAGGCGACGGGTCCTCGCAACGGATCTCGTCTTTGGACGTGTATTGGCTTCAGGCGCCTTCTGCTTCCGCGGCTTCGGGGTCACCGGCATGATTTCAATGATCTCGTCAGAACCGTCGGGTAGCCCCGGCAGCTCTGCAGCAAGTCCAAGGGATTTGCGCGTCCAGTAACCCGATCCGGGATAGGGTATCTGATGCTGCCTGCACACGGCGGCCAATGCCGTACCGGTGAGACCGAAATCCGGGGCAAGCTTGCTCAGCGGCGCGTTGCATACCCGGCTGTAAAGTTCGCTACGTGTCAACTGCATAGGTAGGTCCGCATTTCCAACAGGTCGATATCGCTAGTGGCGAACAATGAGAGCTGATAAGTCCTCTGGAGGGCTGCGCCGGAAATTTGTACGTGACGCCGTCACGGAAATGGACTCACGCTGGGTCGAACCTCGTCCAGTGAGTTCACGTGCCGTAGCGCTCGTAGATCGTTGTTTTTCAATGCTCCGAACAATTATTCGTCTAATTGCGCCTTCAGTTCAGCGAAAGTGCGCGGCGGTGGTGGCGGCGGGACTCTCTTGCTGCGAATTATGACGGCGTAAAATCGCGTCGCATGGCCATGCGCGCCGAGCGTCTTTTCGTGGCCGTCATCCACGACCACACGTACGGTGATTCCCTCGTCAGGCGATTGCAAATGATGGATGGCAAACGAGTAGCCGGGTACAGTTAGGCAATACGTGTTGAGCTCCCCCTCAATGCGCGTCTCAATCTTCTGGATGGCCGACAGGAGCTGGTCGCGCGATTCGATCTTGTCGGTACCGGGTACGTGAACCTGATAAACGACGGCAGCGACGACACGGGCGGCATAGGGTGATTTCAGGAGAGTGATCGTGTCGGATAATTTCGATAGGTCTCCCATGATCTTCCCCAGGGACCGGACCCCGATTTTGACTTCGATAAGGGCGGCGGGAATCAGTCCGTTGTTCAGTACGACGACATCCGTTCGGCGAGTGCCCAGCAATTTGCGGGCTTGGACGCCGTTCCTTGCCGTCAGGGCATTGACCAGTTTCCGGTTGGCGAATTCGACGGCGGCTTCGTAATGTCGGTCGATCAGTTCCCGGGCGATATCCGCCGTGAGAATATACTCGGTCGTAACGGGGCCGCCGTGAAAATCCGTGATCCACGCGATCAGGTCGCTGGAGCGCTCTACCCCGGCGCGCAGGGCGTCGAGCAACTGCTGATCGGTCAGCGCCTGCGAGCCCATGCTATTCAGCAGCGTCCGCGGCGGGTAGGTCAGCCTCGGCGGGCTCGTCCATTTTCTTCCTTCTCTTCTTGCGGCCCTCCGCAGCTACGACCTCGTCCGCGATGAACATCACACGCCCCGGCACATCCATAAGCTGGAGCGCCTTCATCCCACGCATGAGGCTGATGCGGGAAAACAATGGCAGGTTCAGCGACCGCCCGGCGGGGTCTTTCCGGGTCACGATCCCGAACACAACGCGGTATTTCCGATCGCGAACGAGCGCGACCATCCCGTCAGCGTAGCCGCTGGCGAGAGCGTCCCGGATGAGCGCTTCCAACTTATCAACCGCCGCTGGCTCCAGGCGCATCAACTCCACCGCGTTTACACCTTGGTTGAATAGATGGCTCAACTGGGCGGAAAGGGTCGAAACCTTCACGTGGTAGAAGTTGGCAACACCCTCGCGGGCAGCCAGCAGATCGCACGGTTCAACCGAGGTTTGCCCGTCCGGGCTTATATTCTTCTTGTCGAGACAGGCGGTGGCCGCATCCGCCGCAGCAACAGCTTCATTGTAAGCGCCTTCGCTCAGTTGAACGTAAGGCGGAAGGTCGCTGCCTTCGCAAAGCGGGTCGAGGTACGCGCTAAGGCGCGTGATGTAGGCATCGTCAATGCGATACCAGTTGCCTTCGCAAAGGTGGAACGTTTCGCCTTGTGCGCCTTCCAGCGTTGTGTCGAAGACGAGACTCTTGAAAATGCTATAGCGATCCCGGCCATTACCGTCCTCATCGGTCAGGATCAGTGCATGACGGCGCAAGTCCTCAACGCCCATGGCATTCAGGTCGCTTCCGTGCTCGTCCAGATACTCGTAATACCGTCCCATGTAGACATCGTCGTAAACGAGACTCCGCCCGGCGCCGGAAAAGGTTGCATACAGATTGTCGCTGTAATTGATGATCTCCGGGACCGTGATGTTCAAGTCGGGATTGCGTGCCCAAAACGCCTCAAGCAGCTGGCCGTTCAAAGCCTCTATTTGGGCGGGGTCGCGCACCGGCACGATATTCTGGATTTCGGGAAATGCGTTCTTGTAGTCATCGCTCCGGTACAGGCCGAGCAGCGTCTCGCATAAAGCGGCCAGGCTGTTGGCCCCAATATCTGTGCTGATGCGCAAGTTGCTGCCGCCGGTGGCGTGCCGGAACAACTCCTTGTGTTCATCGCGGACTTTCCCGGTCAAGCTGCGTAGGATCGAGCTGTCGCGGTCGAAGTCGAAAAGCGTTATTCGATGGGAAGCTGTGTCCGCTGGCGTTTGGCCGCGCCGGGATCCAGCGTATCAGTGCTTTTGAGTTTGTGGGGGTCAAGGCTGTTCAGCGTGACCCGGAGCCCGAAGTCATACTCGTAGCCGGAATCGACCAAGTTATGGGCGACATGGCCGAAAGAAAGCGCGAAACAGCGGTCGCCGACCGGCAGGAACACTAGGGCACCCTTCGTCACCTGTGTGAGATCTTTCTCAACGCCAAAATATGACCTCCACCATGGCGGACGCGGATCGCTGTCCAGGACGAACAGTGTTGCGCCCTCGGGCAGGCCGTGGGCGCCGATCCCGTCATCGAGCGCATGGTCCTCCCGCAGTGCATTCGTCGCATCATACCCTTCCTTGAGAAGGTAAATCGAAAAAGACCTGCTCTTTGCCATGCCGCCCCGGCGCGATTAAAAAAGTGCTCCACTTCTACGTGTGATATAGACAGCCGTGACGGGTCGGCTGTCAATACAGACGGGTACAGTTCAAGTATTTGCGCGCCTACTTTTGACGTAGCGCCTGCTTTTTCCGCGTGTCACGGTTTGTGCAGTAGTGCGGCGACGTCAAGTCGCGTTCGAGCGGCCGCGACTACAACCTCCTCAAATCATTCCCTATGGCGTAGGACAATCGCTTCGCCGGTGAGCCCGGTGTTCGCAGTTTTGAACGGAAATGGCGCCACCGACGAGATTCGAACGTATGCTGAAACTATTCCGACGGAGGCTTTATACCAATCCTCATTGATCAGAACCCATATGCCCATTTTCTGCGACCGATGGACATGATCTTCCAGGGCTGATCCAGCAGTGTTCGCCATGCGTGGCAGCAATGGTCGACAATGTCTTCGTAGGA
>Ga0228711_1003349_pt1 | contig 24833 bp, 13 predicted proteins | sample MedpolnodulmetaG_2_FD_177996 | JGI IMG/M metagenome (GOLD analysis project Ga0228711, IMG submission 177996) | Root nodule microbial communities from Medicago polymorpha collected in Santa Monica, California, United States - brown nodules | ecosystem: Host-associated > Plants > Roots > Nodule... | reverse complement strand
TATAAAGCGGTAAAGAAATAAAAGGACACACACACACTTTTCTCATTTATATTGTTTACATTGAACCTAGATACATTCTAATTGCTGGAAAATAAATGACGTAAACTAAAATCCTAAATGATAGAAATAAAATGAAACACAAAAAATGCTAAAAAGTAAGAAAATAAAAGAAACTAAGAGAGATGGACAACCAAAGGGACTTTTTCGAAGGGACAGAAAAAGAGGGAGAAGAAAAGAATAGCTCGTCAACAAAAGCTAAATGAGGGGGAAGAGAGAAAGGTTCTTTGACAACTCAAGAGAAATTTTGGTGTGTTTTGAAGTGTGGAATGAAGGCTCTATTTATAAGTGAGGAGGTTGATGAGAATGGAAAAGTGGTTTAATGGTTTTTGATGGTGATTTGAATGGTGTTTAATGGTGAAATTTAAAAGAGGAATGTGAAAGTTGACACTTAAATTGGAAAATTTTGGACCTTGGACATTTTATTTTTGGACCTATTCTAAGTAATAAATAAAAAAGAAAATAACCTAAAAAACAAAATGAAATAAAAATAAAAATAAAATAAAAGAAGAAAATAAAATAAAATAAAAATAAAAAGTAGTAAAAAATAAAAAGTAGTAAAAAATAAAAAATAAAATAAATAAAAAAGACTAATAATAAAGTAAAAAAAGCGGGCCCGAGAACAAAAAAAAAGAGGCATTTTAAAATAACTCTCTGCCGAATTTTTCTCTGAAAAGTCAGAGAATATTCCGGATCAAGGGACATGTGACAGTAAGATTTTAGGTCAAAAATTGGGGTATGACACCCTCTCTCCATTCTGCTGCAGCCCTTAAAAGTGTGCAAATTCTCTCCAAATTTTGGGGGATGAAGTTGAGGAAGAGGACAATGATGACGCCATCCCATCAATCTTTGAGCAGCACTATCCAAGTCTGTCAAAGAGCACTAAGGCAGAGAAAAAGCAGAAGAAGCAGGTGAACAATGAGGACCCGTGCCCAAAAGGGTACCTCCAAAACCGACTTGGCATATAACAAATAGTTGGTTTCATTGCAATAGAATACTTGGGAAGTGTTATTTGCAACATCTTGTTCTAAGATAATGTTGATTCTATCTCATTAGGTGTTCAAAGAATTTTTGTGTACCCGAGTGTTTAACTAGTAGCTTCTGCCATTTCCCTGTTGTTGTTCTTTTAGAAGTTGCTTTGTTAGTTTAATTCTTGGAGGATTTGCACCCTCTTTTTGTTTTGATGTAAGCACTTTTGTTGTTAAGGGTTCTAGCCCTCTCCAGGTCTTTTATAGTATTTCTTTGCTTGATAAAAAAAAAAGTTTTAATACCTCTTGACTCTCACCCTCTGCGTGTTCTCCGTAGGATACACAAAATTATGATTTGAAGCTTTATTTAAAACTTCCTGAAAAGTGGAAATCCACCAAGTGAAATACTGCTCACTTAGCGAATGAACGTTTCTTCAAGTGGAAATCCAAATCATCTCTGAGGTCACTAAATGGCCCTAAATTTGCTAAGTAAAATTTTGCTCGCTTTGCAAGTTGCTCTTTGCAGAATGCCTCAACACTCTAACTTGATTCACTACCAGTTTTCTGCTGGTTTGTCGATTAAATTTTCTTGGCACATTCTACCTTGAACTCTATGACTTGATTTGCTTCTTGCTCACTTCCGGCTCCCCCAGCCAATGGTTCTATACTTTAAATCTTTATTCTTTTCATTCAAGCATCTTAATTACTAATTATGCTAATACTTTAAACCTAACTATCTATTATTTACAATAAATTTGCAATAGAAGACGAGATATCACACTTGGTGATGGATTTGTGAGTAGGTTCACGAGTGATCCTAAGACATCTTAAATGATTGTTGCAAAAAGAATCCTGAGGTATTTTAAAGGTATTCAAGATCTTGGATTGTTGTCTCCAAGGTGCAAATGAAGTGTGACAATTGAAAGTGGATCCATGATAAGTGTCAAATTTACTTATTTTGTAATATAAGTTAAATTAACCATCCAAATTGACAAGAATTAAACCTGAAACTTTGATGAGAAACACAACCTTAGATCCTAAGTTAATACCACCAGAACAACTCAAGTGGGCTGAAATGGTTACCCACTTACTTCTACATCTTTCCCTTTGATAATTATGTTTTTAAGACAAAGAATATCAAAGAATGTTGTTTTTAGAGCAATTTGCAAGGTAAATACGAGATTTGCTATAATACCTATCAAAACATTACTCGACGGTTTGGTTTGGTGGTGGAAACACAAATATCGCGTCTCAACGATTAGTTATTGTGATTTTAAAGAAGCTCAAAATAGTGGCTTTGGGACAAACGTATGTTTGCGTTGGTGTACCACAAAAACGAATAGAGCCTATTTATCTGCTGGTACCTTTTAAAAAAATTATCCATCGGTTATCAAGAAAATAAATACGTGATTTTTTTGGTCAAACAATATTTGTAAATATAACTTTAATGTTTTTTACCTTGTCAGAAAAACTTTAATGTTTTTAAATACATATCTGTCAATTAATTATTATTTTATTTATATTAATATTTTTTTATGGTAGCTGAGGTTTGAATCTCAGACCTTACATATTTTATGCATTGTCCATACACTAATTGAGCCAAGCTCAATAGTAATATACTATTATTTAAAAAAAAAAACCAAAAAAAGTTATTCAAAAAACAAAATTTAAAAAAATAGCGTTGAATGAAAAAATAGTTTTGCAAATAAAAAACCAAAGGATTTTGACCAAAAATAAAATAAAAGCAAGAAAGAAGAGAAAATGATAACGGCATTTAATGTGATACTAGCATTATTTGCTTTTCAAAAAAAAATAAAAATACTAGCATTATTTGTTTGACCAGGATACTGCCATATTTATATCATAAAAAAAATAAAAGGTGATGCTAATTGGTTTCCCGGGGCACTGGTTAAGTATGCAAAAAAAGGAACTTATTATCATAAAAGAAAACTTTGTTGACTTATTTATGGATTAATTACACAGTTTTCAATGCAATAATTACTATATAATTTCTCTTTTTAATATCCTTAACCAGTGCTCCGGAGACACCGGTTAACATTTCCCAAAAATAAATAATACTCCATCATATATAATATGGTACATTAATTTTTTTTCATGTTGACTAGAATATAACATAATAGTAGAATACTCCCTCAAAAAAACATAATAGTAGAATATTAAAACACAATATATTTTTTGACTGTATTAACTAAAACACAATAGACAAATATATGAAATCTTAACTTAATTTGAAGAGATATTGCATAATATTGATAGTCAACCTTTATATACTTTATTTTTCTGTTTTAAAGATGAATTTTTAGTCACTAGATTATTTGACAAAACATAAGCAATCTAAGATTCAAATCTATCAACTTATTCGTTGTATTTTACCGAAGTTTTCGATCAAACTCTAGATTATCAACACCATCTCTCTCAGTGTTCACACGTGTAGTGAAGCGTGCGAGTTCTACACTGTGCTTAGAAGCAAAACATTAGAGTGATTCTTTTTCGTTCCCATTTACATTTCTCTTTCTCTTTTCTGATCTACCTCACTTCCCTTTCTTTGACCATAATCAACACTCTGAACAATTTCACTTTCCTTGCCGTTTTGTTCCATCTCAGTGTCGTTTCATAGCTAGGTTTTCCAAAATGAAGTCCTCGCTTAACAAATTGAAGAGAATTGCACTTCACAAAACCGTTGGAAAAGAGAAGAAGGAGTTTCTTCCTTCCGTTAAGTTCGATGAACTCGCTCTCGCTGCTAAGGTTCTTCCGTTTCTATCTCCGTTACGATGTTACTATTTGTGATTCAACCATCAATTTAGCTTTATTAATTAATGTTTTAATTTTGATTATTGATTTTCGTTACTGTTTAGTTATAATTTGTGTTTTGATCTAGAATTCCTTAAATCATGCTTAGTTGTATAAATAAATACTTTGTTTATTATTTAATCTGTTAATTATTGTTTTAATCTTGAATTAGTGATCTATTTGTTGTAATTTGAGGGGTACTATGTTGAAATTTGTGAAAGATGTGTGGTATTTTCGTGCGAGATTTGTTTCGATCGGGTTTTTATTAATTTTAGTGGCATTATGAGTTCTGTTTTTCATTTTGCAGTATATGCAAGAGATGAGAGATTGTTATGATAGCTTGCTTGCTGCAGCTGCTGCTACTGAAAACAGCGCGTATGGTAAGATCTAATCTTCAATTTTCTGTTGATAGCTCATTTTTTTGGGTCTGTAGACGAAGTTACAGACACCACCTAAAAGGTTCCTAGTTCGAACCTGGGTGAAGGTGTCCAGCCTAACAATATTAGGCATTGTCATAATACCTAGGAATTGAATCTTCATTTTTTCCTCATGTATGTTTCTAAATATGCAAGTCACATATTGGAGCTTGGTTGTTTTCATGTTCAGTGGGTGCTCCAAACAGATGTCCATATGGTAGCAACAATTTTTTGTTTCTTACTGAACGGTTGTTTGGAATGTGTCTGCAATTGATTTTTTTTTATATTTTTTTTTTCTTTTGTTGGTATGAACCGGGCATCCTCTGTGCTTTAGTGCCAGAGACTCTGATCTCTCGAGCCGGGTAAGACCACAATGGGTGGCAAAGCTCTCCCTCAAGAGATTTACATTGTTGAAATTAACACTATATAATGTCTCCAACAATATAAGTTATATATTTACATTTCCAATTGCCATAGTCTATGATCAACATTCAGCATGGTCTTCTGCATTACAGGCAAAGTTCAGCATTTCTGTCCATTACATATTTGGAAAACAGCCCATGATGAAAATGCTGATCAAGCTTGTGAGATTGTCGATTACTGAGTTTGAGTGTCTTGACGAAGAGGTTTTTTGGGACCTGGTTGGGATAAACTTTAGCTTTCCCATTATGTCTATATTCCTAATTTTGAGCACTCCTCTAAGCCTTGCAACCTCTCTTTAGCATGTTATATCTCTCCTCTCTCTTTCAAGATCCGTGACCTCTTTAAGTCGTGCCCCTGCCTCCTCCCTCGTCACTTTAAATGAGCTTCTGTAATATTGAAATGCAGAATCTAATTTCAACATATATGGGAAGCTGCTGTTTAAAATACCTGTTGTTATTGTATAATTATTTTAATATTTATTTTTCTGGAAGCACTTGAAAAAGTTTATCTGAACTGGATCTTTATGAAATGTAGTTAATATTAGTATTTTTCATGTGGGGTGGGGGGGAGGTGGTGGTTAGCTCAATTGGTTTGAGCGAAGGGTTAAGGAGTTGGAGGTCAAGGGTTCAAGTCATGGCAAGGAGAAGAAAAAAAACTAACATAACAATTAACATACTAACATTTGCCATTAAAAAAAAAAGTATTTTTCATGCATTTTTTTCCTGATCAGTTATTGCCTTGAGAAATTAAAGTCTCTTAAGGTATCTTTGTTGTAATTCATATTCCAGAATTTTCGGAGTCACTGCAAGAAATGGGTACTTGTCTATTGGAGAAAACTGCCTTAAATGATGATGAAGAGAGTGGTGAGTGGGTAAATTTTTTGTCACTTCCATATCTAAATTACCTAGCTTTTATGCTAGTTGATTTAAATCATGTTTAGTTGTTGCTACAGTTGTTATGAACTGTATGCAGGTAAAGTTTTGGGGATGCTTGGAAATGTGCAGCTTGACCTTCAGAAACTTGTTGATGGCTACGTAAGCTTTTGTTGGGTGCAACCTTTTGATTTTCTTCTTGAAGTGCAGTTCATTTACTAAAACTTTTATGATGACTCCATCCCTTCTGTTCCACAGCGTTCTCATGTAGCACTGACCATAACCAGACCATCGGAGTCTCTTCTTAATGAACTAAGAACTGTTGAGGTATGTTTATGTACTTTTCTGTTTATCAGATTTGTTTATTTAAAGCTCACCCAATGGTAATGCATATATGTATGCTCTTTTTATATTCCACCTTCCCCCATTTAATTTATTTCAGTATTTAAACTTTATTTTACTTATCAGTAGCTATTTCTAAATGACTGTTACTAGAAAATGTGGTGTTCTATCATTAAAGAACAACATATATACGATTAACAAAAGATAATGTACAGGGTCTCATTGTAATGCATGAAATTTATATGGCCTTAGGGGAAAATGGTACTAGAGTATGATCCTTTTACATATCAGTATGTATATTGTTGGTGACATATTCTGGTTGCAGGGATTGATTTAGGGGAGGGCAACCAGTGGTTATATATATGTATATATTACGTACCATATAATAATCTAATATATATAAAATAATATATTATTGAACTATTTTGTTTTATTTTCTTACAAAACATATAACTATTGCAATATATTTTTATATAAAATTTATGATAAAAAAAATTCGGCCCCCGTTCAATAGAGTTCTGGATCCTTCCCTGTCCGGTTGGTTATGTGTTGTCTCTGTATCTGGTTTAATGAGTAGATACTTACATCTGCGTATAACATTAATCTTAGATTTTATATTGGGCCTAACTCATCTTTACAAAACCGGCTTGTAAGGTTAAGGCTGCCCAAGCTTTATAAACACTACACAGGACATATCTCTAAGCAATGTGGGACTAAATCCACACCCCTCAAAGCCAACACCATGAAGGTGTTGCAGGCTGCAATGAAGGCAGCGAATGCCGCAATTAGGCGGCTAGGGGCAAACCACAATCAAGGCGGAATTTCCAACAATTAAAAATAGCTGTTTTGGTTTCTTGGAAAGCTGTATAATTTTCTCTGTTGTTGTTTAATGAATATAATCCTGAATGAATCTCGTGAGACTTATATGATATACCCTCCTCAAAGTCAAAGTGCTTTACTTTTGAATCAATTGCAATTTCAATTCTCCCTCCCCTTTTATTTGAGTAAATAAGTTGTGGGATATTGATTGTAACCTTATGGTGCCAAGCAAGTGTCATATAATGAGCAATGCTAGCAACACTCATCTTAACACACTATTTTTAACACTCACTCTCTTATTGGGTGAAATACTTGTAGGTTCCACCACATTGAAAATGGATCCCACATAAAATAGTGGGACCTTCATGTATCATGTATTTCATCTAATAAGAGAGTGAGTGTTAGAAAGTGTGATAAAATGAGTGTTGCTGGCATTATTCGTCATATAATACATGCGTCCATTAGTTAGTATTGTGTGGAGGATTTATTAAGCTTTTCATGCATTTGTAGTTGATCACTGGGTGGTTTATTAGGCATTAAGTTTGTGTATAAGGGATTTGAGGGTAGATATTTACAATAATTGTGGAGATTGAAGTGGAACTGAGCAAGGTGTAGGGGCAAAATTGCAGAACTTAAAAAATGATGAAAGAAGAGGACAGTGGCAAGTAACAGTGGCACTTAGACTCTTACGAGATATTGAATAGAGCATACCCAGGAAGACAGATCTAAATATTGAACTATTTTGATATTCTTTAATTTTATGCTTGGCTTTCAAACATAATAGAGTTGTCCGTACAAAGCTCAAGTTTGATACGCGAAAAACTATGTCCTCTTTGATTTGGAATTAAACATATTGCCTTGCCTAGGGCAGTGGTAAATAAATTTGAAAATGTATTGAATTTGCTGCTTCATAATTCTTTGTTTTGAAGAGTCAACTTTTTACTACATCTTACTTTCTTTCTATTCATCATGCAGGACATGAAGCGTCAGTGTGATGAAAAAAGGTCTATACTTATAAAGCTGCTATTAGTTTTCTGTGCCTCATCCTCATGTGAATATTTCCTGAATCTTCTGTATTGCTTTCAGAGAAGTTTATGAATACATGATTACCCAACAGAAAGAAAAAGGGAAATCAAAAAGTGGTAAGGGTGAAAATATAACCTCACAACATTTGCAAGCTGCTCACGCTGAATATGAAGAGGAAGCAACACTCTGTGCTTTTCGGTTAAAATCCCTGAAACAAGGCCAGTCACGTAGTCTCCTAACACAAGCCGCTCGCCACCATGCTGCTCAGGTTTTGTTAAACTTTTGACCTTTCTCATTCAAATCTTTGAGCTCTTTTTTTCGGTCTAGTCTTGATGTACTTCTTTTCATCTTGTTTTACTCCAAATATAGTTGAATTTCTTCCGGAAGGGACTTAAATCACTGGAGGCAGTTGAGCCACATGTTAGGATGGTTGCTGAGCTGCAACATATTGATTACCAATTCAGTGGCCTTGAAGATGACGATGGTGAAGGCAGTCTTGAATATGATGGGAATGAGTATGAGTACGAGGCCACCGAAGGTGGGGAGTTGAGTTTTAACTACAGATCAAACAAGGATGTCCCCACATCGCCAAACTCAGCAGAGGTAGAAACTCAATATTACTCATAATTGTATGGTTTTTAATGCCCATGTGCATACTGAATTTGTTTAATGCTTATTGCTTGCTTTTTTAAAAGGAATATCACAGAAACATTTCACTGTGGTTATTTGAGACCTGTTTGCAACTATAGATGCTATCTTACTCCAACACAAAAGCTTACCATCACTTTTTCTTTCTTCGAAAACTGAGTTAATATTCAACTTGTTATGATCATTGCTTATGTATTAGCAGGTGGAAGAATCAGACCGTTCAAACATTCGCGCTTCAACCACAGAAACTGCAGAGGTATTCTTTGAAGTTTTGATTATCCAATTTGAAACTCCCATTAAAATCTTAAATTAATTGTGAAGTAAAATCCAGTTAAATAAGCTCCTCAACTCCCTTAGGACTAGACTAGTTCAAAATAAAATCTCTATATTTAGGATAAGTACTGAAGATTATTTGACACCTAATTTATTGATATTGGTCTAGCATTATAAGAATGACTATGTAATTCTCATTATTGCCTTGGTCTAGCTGGTCATCAACTGAAAAAGTATCTCTAATTTGACTTGGGTCATCCTCTAATACTTTTACTAATTTGCCTTTTGACAGACAAGTTTAGACAAGAGCCATGTAGATTTTAAAGTATCAAATAGAGATCCACCAAGAGTCAGCAGCTATTCAGCTCCAATATTTGCGGAAAAGAAATTTGACCCAGCTGAAAAAGTAAAACAACTGTTGTCATCATCTGCAGCAAAACCTAATGCTTATGTACTTCCTTTACCAGTCAACATCAAAGAAACAAAAACTGCACCACGCTTAAGTGCAAGTGCATCTTCGCATGATTTGTGGCATTCATCCCCTTTGGATGGAAAAAAGAATGGGAAAGATTTTGCTGATGGTAAATTGTCAGAACCAGCCATCCCTAGAGTTCACTCTATTCTCAGAGAAAGCAACATTGACCCTTCATCAGCCCAGTTACCACGTCCGTCGACAGAGGGACACTCACTTCCACAAGTTGATATTTTTAATGCTTCTGATCCTAAGAAAATAAAAAGGCATGCATTTTCAGGTCCATTGACTAATAAGCCATTGTCTGTAAAACCTGTCTCCGGGGGTTTTTCACGGTTGCCGATACCCCAACCTTCCTCTCCAAAAGCATCTCCTGGTGCTTCTCCTCCCCTTGCTTCTTCACCTAGGATAAGTGAACTACACGAGCTTCCTAGACCCCCTGGCAATCAAACCAGCAAGGCAACTAAATCTTCTCGAGTAGGTCACTCTGCTCCTTTAGGATTAAGGAATCCGGAGCATCCTGCAACTAATAAATTTCCTCCGGTTGTATCAAGTTCAGCATCTCCACTTCCAACTCCACCCATCACCGTCTCTCGGAGTTTTTCTATACCCTCAAGTAGTCAGAGAGCTGTGGTGATAAATGTTACTAATAAGTATTTGCATACTCACCAAATTCCAGAAAAGGTTGAAGAAGCTGCATCACCTCCACTAACACCTTTATCCCAGAGAGCATTAGCTCTATCTGATTTAGCTTCTCGCTCTAGTGAAATTCAAGGTAAAGTACTATTTATTTATCTTGAGTTTTGTATAAAATTGGGACTATCCAGAATTTAGCTACTTGTCTTCATATATTGAGTGCCAGAATCAACCTATGAAGTAATGCAAATTGCCTTAGTTTGTTAACATAACATTATTATTGAGAAATATGGATTAGGACATGTCAGGGAACATCTTAATAATAATACACTGCTGCCACTCACATTAGTGCATTTGTGGCATCAAAAATCAGTTCAATATAAATATATTATTCGATCATAAGTTTCATTAGAAAATAGTGGTGAGCAAGTTGTAACCCTTCATCAATCAACTCATGTTTATAGCCGTAGTTGAATGTTGAAGAAGCAATTATTTTATTTCATGTATTTACTATTTAGTGTTGCACCTTCCTCTGGACTAAAGTCTTGTGAATCCTGCCAAAGTGATGCATTGTATTTCTTCCACTCTATGGTTACATTGTCGAGAGCACTTAGTGATGTTTCCAAAAGATGCTGTTAATAGCTTCCTGTGGTATCAGTGCTGTGGAATATGACCTGTCAAATAGCTTAATTCTTGCCGTGCTCTCTAGATGCAGTTAAACATGAATCTCACAAGTGACAATGAAATCGTGAAATCTATATATACATTTTAAAATAGTAGCAATGCATTGAAGTAAGGATCCAAGTTGGTTATCACGATTTTATTGCCATTCTTGGGAAATGATCGCATTGGAATATCATGGTGCTGGATATTTTCGATTGTCTCCTCATTCTATAAATTGATAATCTTGTGAACTGTTTTAAATTATGTTGTAGTTGTCATTGATTTTCATGTAGTTAAGATTCTTTATGATTGCTCCTTCGTTTCTGAAAAGTTTGAGTAATTGAGAAATAGGGTTTCCATTGAATTTAAATGTTTGTTTTGACAATCATGTGATCTAGACCAATTTGTGTCAGCATCAATTTTTTTCTTAGTTACTCTCATCTTGTTTTACTTTGTCACCTTCATGTTGGTGGGAAACGTGAGTATGAGGTTTTTCAGTGGATGCAGGTGGGAACTAAATTTCATGCATGATGCCGAGTTCTGGTGAATGATTTTAAGCATTTTTATTCTATGCTTGTCCAAGCTAAATCACTCGCATGGAGTTTCTACGGTTTTGCCCAACTGAAGGTTCTGGGAAGTATATGTATATATGTTATGTATTGTTTAGCTTCTCATCTCAATTTGTATCTATTATTTTTACTGTAATAACTAGTCTTGGTGGGAACTAAACTCTACATGATTGTCTTTATGACGTGTTTGTGTATATATTCCGGATGGAAAATTTTGTTCACATCCCCAAGTAAAACCACCTTAAACCCCTTCAACTTTTTGAGGACGAAGTAAATTTAGAATCAGACACCCCTCCCCCTATCGATTGGTACTCTCGCCTTTGACAGTCAATGGGTGGCTGGTAACACTCCTCCCTATCGATTGCTTCTCTCTCCTTTGACAGTCGATGGGTGGCAGGTAACACTTGAATTTTCACATTGATCAACTCATCAGCCCTTGACGTGGGTACTGTTGTATTTTTAATAGAGAAACACCCAACAGTGGGAAACAGTTTCTACAAACTTTATCCATTTCCCTTGTATTGTTTCCCAGTAATATGATGGATTTTCTTGCCATTTTTTAACTGCATTGTTTGGTGTAGACATGTGAACGAATCTTTGAGTAGGGACGATTCTTCCATTTATGCTATAGCTGTCTAACTAACATTTTAGGTAGGGATGAAAATTGATCAGGACATGGCCTGTTAGGTTTAAGTCTTGCCATACTTCTTTTAAAATTATCAAGGTTAAGACTTTTTAGAAGCTTATTTATTATAGATAAAAAAAAACCTTAGGCCTGCCATATATTGTGTTATTATCATATCACTTGATAATTCTCTCAAAATAAATGACGTGGGAATGCATCATTTGACGTGTGTGAAATATTTTAGACCGATAAAATAGGTAAATTAAAATGATATTGTTTTCTACAGAAAAACTCATTGTAATTAGCATTATTATTAAACAAGTTTAATGAACATATCTGTTGTCAAAAAAAAAAAACAGGAGTATAGTATAATTGTATTATTTGTTTTGAATAAATATAATATCATTGTAATATTGTAGCATTATAAAGAGTAGATCTTCATGGGTTCTATTGGATATATCGTCTAATTCTTAATTATTAAACCTTTCTTTGCGATGCATCTTCTTATCTATATATCAAAGCATGACCAGCAACAATATCCTATAAAGAAAGTTTGAAACTTGTGAGAGACAAAATAAATGCATGCAGCAGAAGAAAAGTACAACTCAAACACGCATTGTAGGCCAATTCAGTTAACAAAGCCGGTATATCGTCTCTTAAACTTAGTTTAGAATTAAGATAGCAGTTTGGGTCAGACCGGTTTAACCTTCATATTTTTTTTTAGAAGGTTAAGCAGTGTCCCGCAGCATTGGTTAAACAGCTAAAAGAGGTAAACTTTTATTAAATAGTGGTGTAATATTAGTTAGTCAAAAGTAAAAGTTTATATTTTCAAGACAATTTTTCTACTTTTGAATTCTTTAACCAATGCCCCCAGAGCACTGATTAACGAGATCCTATTTTTTTTTAAAGAACACAATCTGATTCTATTCTATTATATATATTTGGACTGCACAATTAATAAAAATGTCACCAGTCAAAAAGAAATAAATTCAAACCCTTGAATTACAAATAGTAGTACGAAAACTTCCCTTTGAATAAGCAATATCCTCACATTGGAATGCGAAGTCATGATGGTACCCCAATTACAAAAAATAAAAAAGGCATCAGTAAAAAGAAAAGATAACGTTGAAAGAATAGACAAAATGTACCACACATACAGTGAATGACAGAGAGATAAGGATAAAAGCTTCTTTAAATTATTTAATTATCATTTTAAAAGGAGTTAAAATAATCAATAAATTCAATAACATCGATATCGTTGAAGTGAACACTTTTAATCGGATTCGAACTCAAGATTACAATTGAATTGATTTGAAAACATATTATTGTTAGGATAAACATCTTCAATCGATAACATTAACGGTTTTAGATAATACTTATATAAAAAGTTTAAATAAAATAAAATTTGTAATTAGTGATTTTAATTATAATTACATGAAAAAATGGATGGCAAAGCAAGTGGGTAATGCTAAAATTTGTGTATTTTAGTTTTTAAACAAACATAAACATTGGACAGATGTTAATGTTATTGTGGGCGCACATAAACAAAACACATGCATCCTCATTCTTCAACTTCACAATCACACCCTTCTTAACCCTTATCTCATCTTCATCATCTTCACCTTCTGCAATTTCAACAACCCACAACAAAAAATTCCATTTTTCCATCACCCTTTTGCTTAATTTGATTGATCCGAAGGTTGAATTGCAGAAGGGTTGTTTATATGATTTATCTCCTTGATTCTTCTGTTTCCACCTTTCATCGGTGCGTTTTTTTTGATCATATTGAATCTTATTGGACTAAGTTTGATTTTGTTCTTTCAGGGTTTAAAGGGTCATTGAAAAAAAATGAATTTTTTTTATAATTAATTTTTTTCTTGTTATTGCTTAAGGAGGGTTTATAAGTTTTTTGGTTAATTAATTAAAATAAATAAATTAACAACGTTGCTTGTAGTAGATGATAGCTAAAGTTTGAGGGGTTTTCATTTTCTTATGATCAACGTTTTCATTTTTTCTTTATGTTGGTTGTTTCTAAAGAAACCTTTTGTTTAATGGCATTTATTATTCTTACTTCAGCTTTAGAATTTACTCTTAAGAATTAAGCTAGATGATCATTTTTTCAACTTTTGTTTAATGGTATTTATTTGATTGATGTATGTTATTTTCATTGCTCCACATTTTCTTCAATATTATTGTTGATTGCTTTGAATTTGGTTCATCCTATTCCAAGTTTAATGAATATGAAGTTAAATGTTTTTTGAACATTGAAATATCTTATGATCTTTTGTTTGTTGAAAATATGATTCTATATATGATTTGTGAAGTGTTGATTATGAAAAATCTGTGAGCTATGTATGTCTTTTGATGTGTTTTTTCCTTTTGAATTTGTGATCTCAGATTACCGATGTATTTATTGAACTTTTGTTTCACTTTTAGGCCATGAACTGATCATCCACTATGGATTGTTTGGGCTTCATCTGCTGCGAGTACGGAGATCGAGAGATTTGTTCCAGTTGCAGTTCTTGGATATATATCATCATGCCGTGCAAACGAAATGATTATTGCAATGTCTCAAACATGGATTCCTCTGATATAAACATAACATAGTATGAAGTTCTTATAGGTTTGGAATCATTTGATTGGTATGATAGCATTCCAATTATAGTTGTTAATAGGTGGCATAAATAGTTGAATACCGAAACTAGTAAGCGTGTAAGGTAGAATTGTAGTTGTTAGCTGATGTTGTAGGTCTTACTCTTAGTGTGGTCATGTGGTGAAAGGAAAAATAATGAAATGAACATGTAAGACCTTGCTGAGGGATCACATTGATAGTTTCAAGCAAGTTTTTTTTTTTTTTTCTTTTTCTTTTTTTTATCGTTTTAGGAATATCAACTTAGTGACTTAAGTATTAGAGATGGGTTTGCCACAAAGACCATCAAGTGAAGCTGATGAAAATGTCGAACTTTTGGGTGTGGTTTCAAGCGGCTCGCCTCAGTTTTCGGACGCAAACCCCTCTTCTATAAGCAGCATGAATAGTGTAAACACTCATGGGTGTGCTGCATGTACCCTTGGATCTTCATTTGAAGATTTCCCCAAGAATGCCTCATTAGAAGTGTCAAATGTTTCTGATAAGACATTTTATGGAGGAGCGATGGAAGTCACTTCCAATGTCCACAGTTTGAAGATCAATTCAACAGATAGAAGTAATATTTCTGCTTCCAAAACTGAACGAAGGATTCTTACTCCTGCTTCCAGGGTTGTCGGTTTTGAATCAGGCAGAACAAGTTCTTTAACTGATGGAATTGATGAAGTTCCAGTAGCAAATCTCCATTCTTCTCTTGGTAGTATCTCAGCCAATGACACCGAATCTGCCACTTCATTGGTCAGGAAGCGACTTTTATCTCCTCTGAGCAGTATGCTCTCCCCGAGTCATTTCAAAGGCGATTCTCTTGACTTAGGATGCAGAAATAATGAGGCTTTCTCCCTTGTTAAGAATGATAATGTTAGAAAGTCCACTGCACAAGATAATAAGAAGGCAAATATTGGATGTAAAAGCAGTTATACAATGCCTTCTTGGTCCTTATCAAATTGCTTTGAGCAGACAAACATGGTACAGAGTAGAGAATCTATTTTTCAAACTGACGGTCCTTTGCTGGAAAATAGAGGCTTTATATCCCAGGGTAGTTCACCAACTCTTAGAATTGAACACTTAAGAGAATCAAGTGTTGTGGTCAGACCTCAAAGTGGCTTAATATCTGTATCACCGGTGAGCTCTCCTCTTTCGTTGTCACCTCTCGGTCCTAGATTTCCTGAAAGAATGAAAATGGCCGCAGGATGCAGGAGTGTCACCGAAGAGATAAAGAATTGCAATATAACTTTAAGCAGTATAGAAGAATCACTAGAGAATTCTAATTCATGTGATCTTTTAGGTCATAAAGATGATGATTTAAAATTTTCACGTAAATCTTTTGAAGATGTTGAATTCTCCTTCAAAGATTTCTGTCCATCTTCTCTGGATGACATTTCTTACATGAATTGTCCACGTTCTCTAGAATCAACACCCATTTCTAATTCTGCGAGGTTCACTAGAAGTTTGAGTGGACTTTCAGTCAGAAGGTCTTTGGTTGGTTCATTTGAGGAGTCTCTTTTATCTGGCCGGTTTGTTTCTGGAAACCATACTAAGGTTTGTATCTATGCTGATAAGTTATTACTGTACTGTAAATGATCTTGTGCATGATTCTTTACTTTGGTTGACTGATAATTTTTACCGAATCTGACCGACGGTTACTTGTTTCTTTTCTCTTATATCTGTAGAAAATCGATGGTTTTCTTGCCGTGTTAAGTATTTCTGGGGGAAACTTCTCTCCTAAATCACAGAAGCTTCCATTTTCTGTTACCAGTGTTGATGGAGATTGCTATCTATTGTATTATGCATCCATAGATCTTGCAGGAAATTCTTTATCAAACAGGTTTGGAGGCCAACTTCTGAAACGAGGGCTTAGAAAAGATGATTCACAAATGGTCAAAAGTCGTTTCCGTATACCAATGAAAGGAAGAATTCAGCTGGTATTGATATACTTGTTTCACTGTTTCAATTTTTGCCCTTGTATCTGACTTGAATGTCTTCAAATGAACCTGTTAGAGCCTTCGTCTTATATCTGTATGGATATGCAGTACCCTTAACATTACACAAAGTAAGGAGTACTACTATCCTTATATATTTTTTCGGTGCAAGAACTATTTTGATTTGAAGTGCCAAGAGAATGAACTTTTCGTTAGCTCAGTTAATAAGAATGTATTGCTTGCTTTCATTTTCTTATATATATATATATATATATATATATATATATAAATATATATATATATATATATATATATGTATATATGTATATATGTATGTATGTATGCATGTCTTCATTGTCCTATGTTTCGTGAGAAAGTTTGGGAGGAAAGAGAAGGGAAATGTTTGATGTAATTGGGACTAAGCTTCCATGCGCACTCTCAATGCTCTCCTCTTTTTTCTCTTCACAAAATCCCTTCTTCCAAACATATTAGTGGTGCTTCAATTATTCTTGATCTTATCTTGTCATTTTGTAGTATTTTTTACATATTCGATTCTTGAGTTCCTTACTCTTTCCTTTGATCATTCTCTGCAGGTGCTAAGCAATCCAGAAAAGACTCCTCTTCACACATTCTTTTGCAACTATGATTTGAGTGACATGCCAATTGGTACCAAAGTAAGATTTGGCAATATGCATGAATCTCTGACTCAATTGATATGGACATTTTAATTCAGAATGCCATAAATGTTCTGACATGCCAAAAATGTTGAACACCATAATAAGATTTATTATTTAATCAATCCTTAGCATCATTGACATACTTAAGTGAAGTATTGTTGCACAGGCAAATGGAAATCATGTCATAAAAAACAAAGTACTAAAAAGACATAAGTTACATAACAGAACATAATAAAACTTCCTCTCACGAAAAAAGAAATATAATGTGACTGCAAATGCAATGACAAGGGGTGTTCTACTGCTATTTCTTTTGGTGGTGAGAGGGTGGATCTAAGTAAGGCTTCATTTCCTCTAAAGAAAAATATCTTTGGCAGGTTTGATTTGCAGAATAAATAAATGGCAATATTATTAGCAAAACATTTATTCACCTATAATTATAATTATTTATTATTGTCAGGATCAGAGAGATATCAAGATCCACTTTATTTTTACTTTGGTTTCTCTTATGAGTGTTAATGAGGGTCTAATAATAGTGGTAACGAAGCAAAGCTTGCAACTTAGAGATGCATAGCATGTACTGCCACATCCAGTGGCTGAGAGATTTCTGAATGCTTTTCTAGGGCTGGTTGCCATGTACTGTCAATAATATTAAAATGTAGGAATATACTACTTATTTAGTAGATAGGAGGACAACTTGATAAAGGGAGGTTCAGAGGATTATGAAAATGCTAGTTCTACTTTTTAGCTGGGGATTATTACCTGTCTGTGGTTTATACAATGTTTTTATTTATTTTGAAGTAGACATTTATGTCGCATTTTACAAATTATTGAACTGAATTAATGATATAAGATCACATTAGATTTCTCAGAGAGAAAATGTCCGTTTTTGAACTCCAAAGTATTGACCCTCTGTTAATCAGTGTTATAACATCTGATTATGCTGTTTACCAACTTGATGACTCTTAAATCTTTGGAGGACCTACTTGGACTTTTTCCCCCCTCCAATTATGCTGTATAAAAGAAAAATGGCTTTAGAATTGCTGGTTTCTTTCCAGACTTTTTTCCCGTTGAAAATGAAGATTATAGACTTCACTGACATCATCAATAATTCTTGTATTGCTTATTATGATGAATGTCTTACTTAACACATGATGCAGTGTAGTTATCCAGTCGATTAGATGTGTTTGGAACTGAGTTCATTGATCTCTTTTTTCTCTTTTAAACTTACATATATGAATGTTTTCAAATTATGTATGCTCTTTTTATGTTTTAAAGTCATATTGCATTTACTTGGTTGTATATCAGTTTATAACTTTTTGTTTATAAATGAGCAGACATTCTTGCGCCAGAAAATTACTCTCGAGTCTTCCAGCCCAACTTCCTCTCAGACAAAAAATGGTTCAACCGGTTTGGACAGTGGAAATGACAAGGGGATTCCACCAGTACAAAAGAATCATGACAACCCTTGTAGTGGGGAAGTAATGCACACCGATGCAGTTGATATTGTAATTAAAACAAACTCTACAAATCAGAGAAACACAAAGGTTTCTAGCTTGGAGAATTTTCTAAACAAAGAGGATTCTTCCAAGCAATCACCAGATCATGGAAGTTTTACTGATGAATGTGAGAGGAATGAAAGAAAGGAGTCTTGGGAGAAAACATGTGATGAATTGGGGAAATCATTAAATTCCTGTTCAAAGAGTTCAAACAGTGCTGGCCCACTTCGTTATGCTCTCCACCTTCGCTTTATCTGCCCTTTTCCTAAAAAGACCAATAGATCGGCTCAAAAATGCAAATTAAGTTCTCTTCCAGAAAAAGCTGGATTGGACATGGAAGGGGAACGGAGATTCTACTTGTGTAATGATTTAAAGGTTGTGTTTCCTCAGCGTCATTCAGATGCCGACGAGGGAAAGGTATGCATATGCTTATATTGTGGCTTTGCCAAAGTTTTGCATATTTTTCTTTCTCCTGCTAAAACTATTGAAAGCATTATGGCTTCTCTCTGCATATGTGAAACTATTAATTTACTTAATCCTTTTCAGTTTTTGTTTATTGTTCTCTTTAAGTTTCACACTTTCTCCATTATGAACTGTTTGTTTTCAATTCCAGTGGAATTAAACAGAAAAAAGTGTTTCTCAATGAACTTTTTACCAAAGCAAGTTTTGTTCTTGCTTCCTTTGAAATTTCATTTGATGCAATCTCAAAAGCTAAAACAAACCTTCTGCTACCCAAGGAGTATAAACGCGTGATCATTCCTATCCCTATTTTTATCGGGGGCCTATTGTTTGCATGACACTTTGAAATTTCATCCAAGCAGAAACCAGTGTGGTGCTTAGAGCAATAAGTTTTTTTTTTGTTGATCGACGACTAGTTGATTACCACTCTTGCTTATTCATGAGTAGTCATATTTTCGAAGCATGTTGCATATGACCAAAATTATACATTTTCTTGTAATATTCATGAGCATGAATACCGAGCATAATGGATAATGGCGAGACAGGTTGACCAGACGATGTACCTCTTGAGATATGAAAGAATCTAGGAGATAGAGACATTAGTTGGTTCACAGGTTTTAACGAGATTATGAGGTCAGATAACATGTCGAGTGAATAGAGGGGAAGCACTTCAATTCCGATTTATAAGAACAATGGAGATATAGAAAATTGTATAGAGTATAGGAGAATTAAACTTGGGAGCTATACTAAAATTACGGGGAAGGGTGATTGAGAAGAAGAGACTAAGAAAAGAAACCAAAACGATTGAAAAATAATTTGATTTTATGCCTGGGAGGTTGATCATGAAGCAATTTACTTGCTACTCAGATAAAAAAAGACTTACACATGTCTTTCATTGATTTGGAGAAGGTATATGATAGGGCCGCAACATAGGTTTTATGTTAAGCTCTAGTAAAGAAAGATGATTAGATTGCCTATATTTGAGCTATTAAGGATATCCATGATAGTTTGAGGGGCCCATGGTTAGAGTGAGAACACAGTGTGAAGCCACATAATTTTAGTCTTTGTTGGAGTACTTGTGGAGTATATTCAAGAGTTGGTACTGTGATGCTTGCTTTTTGTAGAAAATATAGTCTTACTTGGAGAGCCGAGATATAGAAGTAAGACACAATATATGGAATGCAAGTTCAACAAAATTCGAGGAACCTCTAGCATAGAGATGGAAGTTGAAGACCATACTATACCGCAATTCCCATTGTTTAAAAATCACAGGTCTATTGTGATATTTAAACTATAAGAATAAATTTAGTGTAGCAGAGATGAGAATGTTGTGATGGATGAGTGAAAATATTAGACTAGATAGGATTATGATTGATAGCATTAGAGAGAGAGAGAGAGAGAGAGAGTTCGGGTTGAACCTATTCTAGAACAGATGGTTGAATCCCGACTTATGTGGTTTGAGCATGTATGCAAATTCCATCGTATAGAGAGTAGATCAAATGTGAGCAGCTCTATTGCTCGAGGCAGTGGAAAGCCGTGGAACTATAGACAAAACTATTAAAGAAGACTTGAGGTCAATGATTTGGATAATATGATTTATGATAGAACATTGGTAGTCCCTGTAATACATGAACCATATTGGTTTTAGTCTTTGGAAGATGACATGAATATCACTGGTAGTTGAACCAAAGATTGAGGACTAGAAACAACCTTTATATTTTAGGGGCTAAAATAACTAGTGTATATTACAGGGACTAAAAAGTTATTCAATCAATGTTGGACGAAATTATCAGGACTAACAAGTGTATTTTTTAGTATTGTTGGATAAAAGTTTTCTTCTCTATAGTTGAACAGAATGTTGGCTCTGATTCCTGCCAGGTGCAGGACATGATAAGATAATTGATCTGTTGTTTTGTGTCTGTTGTGTGAATATATTAGTGTGCATTGTTTGGTCTGCCTGTAGTGTGTCTCACAAGGTTTTGTTGTGGTCTATTTGGCAGATGAATGTGGAATACCATTTCCCGGAAGATCCAAGATACTTCGACATCAACTGAAAATTCTACTTTACCCCCCTCTTCAAAAGCATGATGCTTTTTCTGACCCTCTTGTACATAGTTACATGCTACTGGCCTTTACTTGAGGCCATTGTCCTTGAAAAATAGCACTGACCCTCTTCCTCCTGTAAATACTTCAACAATGTCAATAATTTAATGGGTTAACTATTGTCAATTACTTAAATAATTTATCACTTGGTATAAAAAGTGATGTTGAAATGCTTTGTGGAACTTGATTATTGCAAGCTTTGAATTATTTTCTAGGTGGAACCAGCATTGTAAGATGTGGTAATTAAATACCTACTGAAATCGAGCCTAAGGAGATGCATTGTAAATTTATAAGATTATATTGCCGTAAAAAAGTGTTCTAAATTTTAAAAGAATGTAATGGCAATATTTTTGAAGTTTTTTTATATAATCAAGGTTTTTTTAGTTTGATTTTTGATTCATTTATATCGAAAAACATATATGGCCTCGCATTGTGTCTTCAAATCAAGACTTTGATTGTCTTTTGCGTAATAGGATACATACACTACAATCCAGTCTGGATTGTATGTTCGGGTTGTATAATCTGGACGTATGAATTTTCTGGTCGTGGTCATAATTTTGATGTAGCATAGTTAAGATTGTTAAAATACATATCTGGATTGTGTTTGGATGCACCAGTTCGGATGCACCGATAATTGAAAAACGACTTAACATTCATTTTCATGAAATTGGACGACTAAAATTAAAAACTAAAAACATGGTGATTGGTGAATCAAGCTAGTAGCACTCTTGCTAGATGATGTGGTTTTTACTCGGGTTTAATCATGCACCCTATAATTTCTTCAATTGTCTTGAGATGAACCAAACTAGCCTCAATAGCATAAACATATTTGACCAACATGTCTAATTTGATCGGTCCCTTGGAATGATATTGAATGAATATAGAAAACATCGCTCACATTGTTGTTTTGAAGTTTCATTTTGTTGAATCGGATGTTTCCATCTGAGTCGATCATAGACGATAATAGTTGATACAAACCACCCTTCAGGTATCACCAAGTTTGAGAAGACCATTCAATTGGTGGCTCTTCAAATCAGAGTGTTACATTATCTTCTATCCAAAATAAATTTGGTTTTCCACTTATATAATATACTGCAACTAGTTAAAATTCAATTCATTTCAACTGGGTGAGCTTTATGAAAGATAATGAACCAAAGACATAAATTTATACAAGTTTTAGTGCAATGTAGACCATAAAATAAAGTTGTCGAAATGGGCTACATGGCCATAAACAGGTGGCACTAAGAAGATTGCTTTTTTGACATTCATTGTGTCTTAGTAACACGAGTAAATGACCAAAAAATCCAGCGGCAGTTAACTGCCGGCGTGTTTTTTAGTTATAAGCCAGCGGCAGTTAACTACCGCTGGGGGTATTTTAGTCTTTTACTTGTGTTTTTAGAAAGTATTGAAAGTCAAAAAAGCAATTGTCTGGCACTAACATGTTTCAGGTTTCATAGAGTCGGGCTAAAAAGCTTTGGTTAAACACGAGCTCGAAAATACAACTCGAGTCTAGCCTTATACAAACTGTAGGTTATATAGGACAATCCTTGTTAATTTACTTGTAAAACTATAAAATATTCCTTTTCTATCTGACACATTTCATTCCACCTCTCTCTTTCTCCTTAAAATCCGGCTTACTCTTTGATATCAAAAATAAGTATTTAGAGTTATTGTATTCACACAAACTTGTGCTATACTAAAACCTTATAACAACTAATATTGTTTTGAGCATAGGTTGTTTGTTCATATATTGGTCTTTACAGTTAAATAACAAAACAAGAACAAAGAGATAATATTGTCATGATTAAGTTTCGTTAACTAATCGTCTAATTTCCTTCCTTGATTGACTATATAATCTCCTATTTCAATTATATACTCACATGACTGTTATCGTACGTTTTCATGTATGATAAACGGCACGAGATCCATTACTCTTATTAACTTTCCATGTTTAACTCAGTCAATAAATACAATGACATTAAGATCAGACATTGTGTATTTGTAAACTTAGTTTGATGTCACACAACTAGCATCCACAAATGCTCCTGTCCATGCCCCTTACAGAGAAAGTCTATGTCTAGTACTTTCCAAGCCAAAATATCATTTTTGGATTGCACGTTGGATAAAACATTAGGAGTGGTAATAAAAACACTTATATAATGAAGTGAAATTTTTATATAACCAGTCAAATCAAGTATCTACATATTCATAGCAATTAAACCTAATTCCAACAATAGAGAGAATTAGTTAAACATAACCTTACAAAACAAGACAAAAAGAAAAGAGATTGGACGTCGAAGTCGATTCATGGATCTCCTTTATCGTAACCCTCTCCTCAACATCACTCTGTCTCTTTCTATGTTTATGAGTTTCTGTTCTCAGCAACTTTAAAACATTCTATTTTGATTCACTCTCAGCTTACTTTGCCTCGCCTAAGGAATTTGCTGACTCAAAACCTTTACTCTTTATCATTTTTTTTATCAAAAATCTACAAAAATTGCAGGGAATAAAATTCTCCAAGTCCCTCGCGCCATTTCCTCATTATCATCAACTGTTTCATTCATACAAACACCTCATCCTAGTGCAAGTCTTAAGGTAAGGACTATTCCATTGCCTTTTCATCCATTCTTTCAATTTTATTATAATATTAGATCCTCTTTCATGAAGCATATTCATCATCTTGAAAGTGTAAAAAAAAAAACTCCATATCATCTTCAATTCGTGTAAGCATCAAAGGCATGCATCACCTTTCCATCTCCTTCATTTATTTCTTCAAGTTTTACACCCCTTTCTAATGATAAAAATTACTCCATTTGAAAGTTTATGCCTTTGTTCGTGTGTTCGACCCTTAAAATATCTGAAAAACACTACCATTCAAAGGAAATCGCTTAGGTAAGACGTTAATTCTGTACAATCAAATAAGGTCATAGAATCTAAGACGGGTGATTTTTGTCTCGGAGGCAATTATTTATTTATTTATTGCAATAACATAGACCTTTGTAATACTCTTTTTGGGGTCATTTACTTTATTTAAATTTTTATTTAAACTCGTTTAGAATCACTCGGCTCTAAATGGTAAAGTTTTCAGATAAATTATTGCGCTCGTAGGACACTTGTATAATTCTAACTTAAGAAATTATTCTTTAAAAAAGTTAAATATTTCAATTTTCAATGGATTAAATGTATAAGTTTTCATTAAAATTTATTGTTTAATATTATAAAAAAAATATCATGAAGAAACTCGTTAACATTTTTTTTAAAAATTATACAACATAAATTCAAATAATTATCTAAATTGAATACAAAAATGATCCATAAATATACACATTTTAAAATCCATTTCAATCAGCTATAAACCCAAAAGCAATTATGATACAAGTTATTCAAACCATATTTTTCAAACAAATCACTTTTGTTATGAATACATTCAAACATAAATTGTTTTACAATCAACTCTGTTTTAACCAAAATCAATTCCGCAATATTATCAATTCAATCAAATTCAATTTTTACCACTACATTGTTGTGGCAAATGTGAGGTGAGTTATAAGTCCAACATTGCTTTTAAAAAATAGAGGTTGGACACTTTATAAGTGAGAGAAACCATAAACTCAATGCCTTAAGATTTTTGGTTAAAGATGTGGTGTATCTCTCACATGTATGGTTGCTCTTGACTGAATGTGGATGATCTCATGGCTCTCGTTGTGACCCAATGATGGTATCGGAGCCGAGGGTTCATCGAAGGGTTTGACTGGCTCACTGTGTTAAAAATCTGCCTGATAATGTTGTCAGACATCGAGTTTCGTTGACGCAGCACCACCACTGATGCAAGTGCAAGTAAGTGTTCATTGATGAAGAAAAAAAAGCCTTCACTCGAGGGGGAACATAATGAATTGATGACTCACACTTGGGGGG
>Ga0228711_1003346_pt1 | contig 24849 bp, 8 predicted proteins | sample MedpolnodulmetaG_2_FD_177996 | JGI IMG/M metagenome (GOLD analysis project Ga0228711, IMG submission 177996) | Root nodule microbial communities from Medicago polymorpha collected in Santa Monica, California, United States - brown nodules | ecosystem: Host-associated > Plants > Roots > Nodule... | reverse complement strand
TTTTCTTCGATTTTTAGACTCTAATATTATAGGAGCTAAACATGTTGAACTCGTAAATACTAAAAATGAAGAACGATTTCGAGATCCTTCTCATCCAATGTGATAAAAAGTGATTTTTTCAAGCCAACGCACATCATGCAATGTATCTCCCCATTATGTAAGAAAAAAATAAGGATAATAAAAATAGAGGCGACAAATGACAATACCCTTTTACTTCATGAACTAAATATAATTACTATTTTTTGGGGAAAAAATAATTAATTGTTCTCAAAAAAAATATAATTATTTGCAGTTAACCATAATCTCGCTACAAAAAAAAAAAGACCAAAATCTATTATTTGTAAACATATATCATCACAACTCTAACAATGGTGCTTGTTATTGAAGTAAATTTTTAACAAATAAATGGATAAACTAGAGAGTATATAGACATAGAAATCGTGTGGCCATTATTGTTTTTCTACCCTTTACGAGCAAAAATTGACCACAAAAAAGTAATGGTTCAAAGGCTAGGCTCACCAAGCTTAGTGGACTGGAAGTGCAGCAGCCTGCAGTCCCTCCACTGTTGGGAGCCAGAGGTATTCGCTGCTCTGTGAAACCAGCCTCACGCAATACCCTCTCGTCTAGGAACCAAGAGACATAGGCCTTCGCCTATGTCCCGTGGCACAACTCTCAACTTGGAGTGGGCAGGCAAACATATTGCATCTAACAGACCAGCCAAACAAGCCGTAGCCATGTTCCATCACTTTAGGGCTCCCACTTGGGTCACAAGTTGGGGCAACCCAACTCAGCAAACAAACAAGAATGTTAGATTGTTATATAGACTTGATTGTTTTATATTCTATCTGATGTGGGACATAAAAATGCTTAAACCAGTCATGCTATTTGGTTACTCAATTTCTTTGTAATTAATAACAAATCTTCCAAGCTAATTTCAATAAACCATTATCCATATTATTGTGTTCTTCTGATCTTCTCCTTCTTCTCTTGTAATAAGTTTTACAACAAGTGCAGAATACAAATGTATTCAGCTTCACATTATAATTTTTTTCAATTTGAGTCATGCTCCATATATATAGAATTCCTCAACGATTCACTACCTGTCCTACTTCCATCATCATACCATAATTGAGTTTCATAAGATAAACCATAACAACTCATTCTTCGACATTGTTTCAGATCTTAGTTTGTGTAAGACATGGAAAGCAAATCCATTTTCCAAAGGAAAATCATGTAATTCAAAAACATAAGAAATGTTTATGATACATAAATACATTGTTAATGAAATCAATTGAATAGTTATTTCATAGCCTTTCACCCATCAGCTTTGTTCGACCTTCTACAAGATCTCCCTCTTTATCAAAAACTTCATCTAACTGCATACATATCATCAATTTTTTTTTTTTTATAATCAAAATACTATTTTACTTGAACACTTATATAAGGCACTGAATAATTATGTATGACTAACTATAAGGCGACTAATTTTCTAAACACATTCATAAGGTACTGAATTAGATTTTGATTATAGTTGAATTGTTATCACTAAAGAGAGAAGTTGAACTACGGTGCGGCCCTTTAAGTCTTGCAAATCGTATAGAAACCACTCATGTCACAGCATGTCATAGCATGTGTGCGACATTCGGTCTATGTATATGGTTTTCATACCATGTGGTGTTAGGACTTTCAACTAACCAACGAAGAGTCGTAAAAGACGCAAAATGCTTTGATTACACGTGGTTTAGAAGAAATTAGTTCTTAAAGAAAAACTCTAGAAGCATTTTTTAATCCCTATAACATTTCAAGATTTTGATTTTCGTCTCTTATAATTTTATTTTCTTCGATTTTTAGACTCGAATATTATAGGAGCTAAACATATTGAACTCGAAAATACTAAAAATGAAGAACGATTTCGAGATCCTTCTCATCCAATGTTATAAAAAGTGGCTTTTTCAAGCCAATGCACATCATGCAGTGTATCTCTCCATTATGTAAAAAAAATAAGGATAATAAAAATAGAGGCGACAAATGACAATACCCTTTTACTTCATGAACTAAATATAATTACTTCTTTTTTGGGATAAAATAATTAATTGTTCTAAAAAACAATATAATTATTTGTAGTTAACCACAATCTCGCTAAAAAAAAAGAAGACCAAAATCTATTATTTGTAAACATATATCATCACAACTCTAACAATGGTGCTTGTTATTGAAGTAAATTTTTAACAAATAAAAGGATACACTAGAGAGTATATAGACATAGAAATTGTGTGGCCATTATTGTTTTTCTTCCCTTAACGAGCAAAAATTGACCACAAAAAAGTAATTGTTCAAAGGCTAGGCTCACCGGGCTTATTGGACTGGAAGTGCAGCAGCCTGTAGTCCCTCCACTGTTGGGAGCCAGAGGAATTCGCTGCTCTGTGAAACCAGCCTCACGCAATACCCTCTCGTCTAGTAACCAAGAGACATAGGCCTTCGCCTATGTCCCGTGGCACAACTCTCAACTTGGAGCGGGCAGGCAAACATATTGCATCTAACAGACCAGCCAAACAAGCCGTAGCCACGTTCCATCACTTTGGGGCTCCCACTTGGGTCACAATCAATGTCATACACATCTATCTTGCAAGAAATACGTACAGATGCATTTCAGTACAAAAGTTCATGGTAGATTTACACTAATGAAATGGACTAGACTTACTTTTCCCTCTAATTAGTTATGACTACTTGATTATCATTACTAATAATAATAATTTTGAATTTTCATGATAATACTGAGAAAACTTTTGCGCCAGTCGCATTCAGGCAGCGTACTTAATCATTTTGCGGCAGTCGCCTTTTTCTAAACTTACATTTTTTTCTAGTATTTTTCTAGGTTTACCTCAATTCCTCATTCCATTAGATAAAAACCAAAGAGTTCCCGTAAGTTTAACTCAGTTGGTAAGGACAATGCATAATATATACAAGGTTCGGAATTCGAACCCCGGCAAAAAAAAAAAGAAAGATAAAAACCAAGGAACGTTTATGCCTGTACTCCAAAGCGTGCACATTTTAGGGTTAAGCTGCATGTTGTACCTGTGGGCTTGCTCGAATACTTTTTTTAGATGATCCGTTTGATCTGCCTGTTGTTCGGATTTTACATGTCCATATATGAAGAAAAAAAATATGAAAGTGTAGGTTCCTTATATCGAAGGACATATATTCAAGGACTGAAGGGCATATATTGTGAACCTATATGTATTTGGACATATATTCATATTTGAAATAATGGTTATTCATATTTGAATAGGATTAACCATTATAACCTTTTTTTGTTAAAGGGCAGTCCCTTATGTATTAGTCAGGTCGTCCGTCAAGGGCCTATGACCCGACCTTTTAAAAGTTTGATCCGACCTAATTCGTATAATAAACAGGTCAAGTTTAAGCTTTTTAATAAACCTATTAATTTAAATATGTTAGACTAAAGCTTTTAAAAAAGCCGACTAAGTATGTCAAGTTGGATGAGTATTACATTTCCCACATTGCATGTGGATGAGTTATGGGTGGAGGTTCAGTTAGATTGACATACTTTAAGATTAACATGTAAAAACACTTTAAAATAAACTTGTAAAAATCTTAAGCTATATTATCAAAAAGAAAATATTTAATAACTTTTTAGAACGTGTTGGATTTGTTTGATATCATAAACCCATATCCAAATCAAGTCACTTTAAGTTGAACAAAATGGACCCAAACTTGAATGAGTTTAGGTAAATACGTGTTGGTTTGGATTGCAGAGTTGAACGGACCATCCTGACTCGTGAACACATCCCTACACATGGACTTAAATAGTCTTTTGATATTTCAAGATAAGCATAGAACCAACGTGGTCCTAAATTTTGAAAGAATAGAAAATTTGATTGACTTTCAATTTAAGAGACTATATTATTATTTTACAAATTTGAAGGAATAGTTTATCCGATCTTTTAAGGGTTAATATTAAAATGTTGATGTGTTCTCTTTTATTTTGGACAAATTTTGGCTTGTTTGTTTAATATATATATATATTTCTGAATTCGGACCATTTTGAGCTCATTTTTGTAAAAGAAACTCCATCAGATCTTATTTTCTTGATCCTTTTTATTTATCAGGATTCAGGAGCCTTTTTTAGAACTATAGCAATACGTTTACAGCAGTATCATACCTATATCAATAAGTGAATAGCTACTGTAAAAAAAAAGTGAATAAAATATAAATAACTCTAATTGCATGAAACCTTGTTAAAAACAATTCAATCTATATAGTCTCAGTTTGGAATGAAAAATAAAATATGAAGTCCGCACAATGCATTGTTATATGTAGGGACCGGGATTCAAACTTCGAACACCCTACTTATTCACTTTAAAAAGTAAATTCTAACCACTAAACTACTTGGAAAAAAAAAATTAAACAATGAAATTCACACATTGCTCCAAATTAGCAGCTGGTTCTTGAAATTGTAACATCAAATCCAAGCGTTTCATCATTGACCATGCAAGTATCAATATCATTCAAGCCAACCCTCTAGCAGTAAAATGGTAAAGGCAAAAGGAGATACTTTAATTTCAAAATATCCATTTGAAGTATATTTAAAAAAGTATTGCATGTATTGTGTTTGTATAGAAAGTATGATAAAATAAAATAAAAATGTTCTAAAAAAGGTACCATTGGTAACAACAAATATGATGGCAATTGAATAAAATTACCTTCAAAAATAGGGAATGATCATGTCCTTTTCTATGGAGAAAATAGTAACTTTGAATGAGACCTTTTCTTTGCATTTGTTTAGCCTAAAAACACATACATCACCAAATTTTACATTATGGTCAGCACGGAATTTACTCCAACCACCATTTATTCTGAATTGTTTAGTTGGAGTGAGTTTCAAATTAACATCCCATTTTCTATCTTTGTCATCAAAAAGCATAACTCTTCTTCCTTCCATGCTTTGCAGATGCCTCATAGCAAAATTATTTGGTATGACCTGTTTTGGATTATGTGTTTTCAAATAAAATAATCAATAACTCAACTTCCAAAACCAAAATAAAATGTCTAAATGGATGCAACTTCTAACTTTCAATCATATTATAGGGAAAAATTATGGAGAACTGCTACAATCCACGTGACGCTAAGGATGTTGTGATAGGATCTGCGTAAAGGTAAAATATTGGCAGTGGGGGGTAGAGGAAAAAAACATATTTCAAGAACCGGAAAACAAAAGAAGAATCGAATCAAAGATCGGCAACGATAGTGAACCAAGGGAGAATAGTTTACTCACAAGAAAAAAAACCTAAGCTCTTGATACCATGTATATCTCATTAAGGACAAAAGGTTCATTCAACTGTAATTTGCTCACTCATCTTCGTCTTATCCCAGTCATCGTGTGCCACATCAATAATCACAGTCCACGTCAGCATGAAAACGTAATTAGGACAAAAACTCAAATGATTAATATTTGCAATGGCTGTTCGGAATGATTAGTTTATGGTACGAAAAATCAAATGGCGTATATTTGCAGGGACTGGATACCTATTTAAGCCTTTTTTAATACAAATAGATGTTTTTTTCCAGCTCCAAGGGCACTGTTGTAATGCAAAAGAGAGAAGCCGAAGGTAAGAGATGTAGAAGGAGAATAGAGAACTCAAGTGAGTACAGACACCAGAGTTATGACTGCCTGAATAAAAAGATTTAAGGTTTGAGTTTCTATTTAGATAAAAAGAGTAACAAAGTAATTTTTAAAATCGGTGAAAGCAGGGATAACTCGTCAAATTTGGGTGGGTTCGGTCGGGTACCAGATATGAGTTTTGTTGTCATGCCTAATGTAGATATCAATGGACAACTGTTCTAAGAAATAATATAACAAAGTGGCATTAATTTATGGTATAATTCAATGGAATTTTATGTATGTAATCAAATAGTATATTACCATATTCACCAAAAAAAAGTAGTATATGTTACCAAGAGATCATTTTCCATGTATGCCTTTTGCATCATACATGCGAAGAAATCATTATCAGGGTAGAATTTTTGCTCCACTTTCTCGTACAACTCTATGCTTCTCATCTTAAGATCAACGAAACTAGTTCTTCCTGAATATTTCACCAAAAAAAAAAAAAATTTAATAACAAAAAAAAAAAAGTATTAAGTAGCAACACAATAAGAGAAAATTTAGAAAAAAGAAAGATATTAAAATTATAGAATAAAACCAACCATTGTCAATATCCTTAAAATCATGAAATGTTGCATGTGCTTGGACTTTTCTCTTCTCAAAGTTAGATTCTTTATGCTCTTTTGGGTTGATTTTCATCTTCTTATAAACTTTTGAAGACGGTGATGAAGATTTTGGTCTTTTGCCTCGCGAAGATGAGGGATCATCAACAACTTTAAGAGAACTATCGCTCTCTTCAACTTCTTCAGATTCTTCGCTAATTTCTCTTGAAGGGTATTTTATCTCTAATCCACATTTACGGAGTACAATCACATTGAAAAGAGAATTTTCATTAAATTTAAACACCAAAAGTTGTGAATCACTCAGAGACACATAATTAGCAAATTCTTTCCAACCATTGCAAAACCAAACATCATAATCACTAGTTTTCTCCCAAAAAACATTCTTTTCAGCAGTATTAGGAAGTCTAAGAGTAACTGGGTTTGTTATTCCTTGCCAATGTCTTCTCACAAAACTTGCGGGAACTCTCTGTCACATACACACAAATAATCAATATTAATACAATAATCTTATTCTAGGTCAAAGCAAAATAACATTTTCCATGTAAAATAAATATCCATACTCATTCACTTAGGGTCCGTTTGGTTCGAGAGTTTTGGAAAGGAGGGGAGGGGCGGGGAGGGAAGGGGAGATTTTTAAGTTGAAGTGTTTGGTTCAATTTTTAGAAGGGGAGGGGAGGGAAGGGGAGGGGAGCAAATCTTTTTAAAATTTGACTGCATTGTCATAATTATCCTTAAATTAATTTCAAATCTCAATATTAACCTTGTAACAACTTTTATTATTATTTATTAGTGTTAGGTTATCTTATTCTTATAACAATTATTATTATTATTTTTTTATATTTTTTTTAACAACTTTTATTATTATATTATCTATTACTCTTATTTGTTACATCTAAAACCACTTCTACTACTATTTTGTTGATGTCAAGACCTTATTATTATTATTATTATTATTATCTTATTTTAATTCAACTTATTATTGTTTGTTGATTCTTTTTTTTTGAATGTTAATTCACCGGATTAAGTAGTTTCTTTTATTTAATTAAGTTTAAGGATAAATCAGTAAAATAATTTTAAAATCCCTCCCCCTCCCCTCCCCTTGCGAACCAAACACGTTTTTAATTAAAATATCTCCCCTCCCCTCCATTAAAATCCCTCCCCTTCCCGCCCCTCCCCTCCTAATTCTCGAACCAATATACTCGAAAATCACAATTAATTTTTCATCTCAGCAAAAAAAACATCAATAGATGAAAAAATAATCTTAGCACTCCAACCGACATAAGCTATGAACGATTAATGTATCATTAATATGAACGATTGTTTAATAACACACCGAATAGAAACCCTAGCGGAGAGCGTGATGGGGATAATGAAAAAAAAATGTATGAAAAAAAAAGACATTATTACCAGTTTTCCTTCTTGAAGGGTACTTTCAAGAATAATCTTGAAAAAGTGGACACCATGATCAGGTTCATTAGAAGACATACTTCTAACTTTTGGTGTGAAAGAGAACTCACGGTCAATTATATAGGTACCTCGCAAGTTTTTTTTTGGTAACCTAGCCTCTCAAGACTATGGGAGAGAGATAAATACGATTTTTTATACTAAAAATTCGGAAACGCAATCATAAATAGGATATTTTTTTCCTATCCCAATCAATTAGTAAGATTCTTTTTTTTTTTTTTAAAGAAAATTAGTAAGATTCTATTATTTAATATCCATTATTTTATAGGATTAATCAAGCAGATTTTGTTTAAGTAAGTTTTTTCATAAATGTCTGTTTATATCAATCAATATTGCCGGTGTTTAATGTATTATTTTGCTCGAAGATTTCCGTTCGCTAGACTTCATTTTTTTTAAAAGAAAAGGTGTTTATAGCATTCATTAATAATGATATTAGTAATACAATCAGGGATATTAAAATAAATATTGGGATTAGCTGATAACACGGTCCTCCAGTTAAAGCATAAGTTACCACATTTGCTTGTCGTTTATTGAACTCCACTTGAGAGTTTTTGAATTGTGAATGAAAGAACCACTGACACTCTGATATGATATGATATGACCAAATTTGGAGACATTAAGTTTGTTAGAGTGAAAAGCATCATCGGTTGTTGTAGAATCCACAAGAAAGTCATCATTGTCTATCTGCATGTTGCTTAACCATTCAATAGCATTAAACACCTATAGCTTCACCGATATGAACATAACATAAAGGATAAAAACTCATTGTTTTGGCAAGAACATAAGCTCCATCACCACCGTGCACACATATACCAATTCATGTACGAATCAGAGACTATGAAAAAGAAGAATAAACACTTTACTTATGTCGTCCAGGGGCCGGCCTTTGTCATTGAACATCACGGTCTGCATTTGACGAGGAACTCGATGGTAGGAGTAGCCCCATGTGTGAAGCATGACTGGTTTGCTGATGGCCACTCACATTATGTATGATATTAGCATCCTACCAGTCTTCAATGAGATGACACGCTCTGTCAACTACATTGGGACAAAGTTCAATCTGTTCCTCCAAAGTTTAAGGTTACGATGCTTCCATAAACTCCAACAAATGGTTGCCGATCACTACGCATGTTCCTGGAATAGAATTTGTAACAAGGAAAAAATAGCATCTATGGTTCGCTAGACTTCATGTAGGTCCAATGAATTCACCTCAAACATGCTAGCTTAAACATAACCTTTTCTACCTTCTTTCTACTTAAAAATGAATCAGGGTGACACTTAGTCGACATCCACATGCCACTTGACTTGAAGATGTTATAAACACAAATTAAAGTACGTACAATACACACACTTTGGGAGGGCTTTACATGTTATAACTTGACTTAGGTAAAGCTGGATATATTTGAGAAAGTAGTTTTATATTTGGAGTTAGATATGTACTGCTTTTCATTCTATTAAGCATTCCAACAATTACCAAGAAATTGTGCCTTCCAAGTAAATTCAAAATGGGTAAAAGGAGATTTTTTTTTTCTTTTTTCAATGAGTCCTATTTTTAAAAAATTTCTGGTCCTATTTCCTTCGTTTCTTTCATATTTTGTTTTGTTTCTGAGAGACTTATTTTGACGATGTCTCTTAGTTCTCCTGTACTCCACCCGGACATAGAAATGTTTCTAATTTTTGAAGTAACACCAAACTTAATATCAAACCTAAGAAAGTATTTTAATGCTTTTACCTAACTTTATATAAGGTAAACAATATTAAAACGATTATGAAGATCTAATTGGCTTATATTGTTGTTTGTGACCGAAAGAAAGGGGCTATGCATGAAATCTCAAAGTGGTTAGCATAGCATATTATTATAAAGGGTTGCTTGAAGAAGGCTTTAGTTACCAATGAAATTGCCTCAATGTGTGTATGTACGACCAATGAGCAAGTAGAGAATGAATGCAAGCTCAAGAAATGAACACATGGATGGAACCCAATTTGCAAGAAAGATATAGTAGACAACGTAAGAGGAGACAATCAAATACATACATACATTGATACATACTACATACATATATATATGTATATAGGCTTAAAGATCTTACTGGTCATAATTTGGTGATGGTTATGCTAGCTAACACATAAGATCAGGGACAGATGCATGTTATAGAGTTTGTGGGCTTGTGCCCACACAAAGTTTTTAGAAATAATTTTTTTGGTAGTATAATGTATCAATAATTAACATTTTGGCCACATGGATTACACTTATCACAAATTATTTTTCTCTTAGCCCACACTTATCGTCATATATCTCAAACTATTATTAAGAATTAGATTTAGATGTGAAATTAAATCGGGGATGACTGGTTAAATGATTGTTTAATTATTTATACTGAGAAATATTTTTTTAATGATATTAAAAATGAGAAAATCATTCAAAGTTTCCGTAATATGGATAATTATAGAGGACAATTATTAATGCTACAAATTTTTATATATAGTGCCCCCACTATTCAAAAATTCTGAATCTTCTTCCCTTCAATTCCCGTTTGAACCATTCTACACTACAAGTTACACCCCAAGTTTTAAAAAGTTCAAATAGACCAAATCATCTTAACCTCCTTATTAAACTGACTTGTACTAAGTTAAGAATCACTTTACGTAAAAGGTGGTAGGTGAATTGAGTTTACGTAAATGTCAATCAATCGAGTTTAAGTAAGATCTAAATACTCAATATTTTTAAATAGTATATGATTTGCGTTGAAGACAACCAGCTCTTTGGTCGGTTCGTCTTGTTGAGTTGGATTGAACTGAAGTTCAACTAAGTTCATCCGGTTCAACCAAAGTACTTTGAACTATGTGTAAATGTACTTTAAATTGAGTACTTAAATGTACTTGGACCGTGTTTTTGTAAGATCTAGAAAGTAGAAACTCATAATTTAAAGGCGGTAGTTTAATTGAGTTTACGTAAACCTAGACCTAGTTAAACTGAGTTTCTTAAGATGTAGTAACTCAGAAGTTAAAGGAAGTACGTTAACTGCGTACTTAATAGACTTTACGTGATCGATCTAGAAACTGAGAATTTACACGCGGTATGACGGGCTGAATCACACTTCAAGCTCTAAAAGACCCTATCAAAACAAATGTATAGTTTCAGATATATAATTCAAAGAAAGATCAATGTTTATAAAGCATAAACAAACAATCTAAAGACTGAAAATGAATTTACAAAGTAGCGTTCGGATTTATTGAAGTTATTACTATGTCTGTGACAAGCTTGAGTCTGTTATTGCACTCTTGCGGTATCCATTATCATTCAAATAAATAAAAGTTGACATGTGATTGACTTCCTTGGGCACAAATATAATTCCATGAACATTTGGAGCTTTGTATTTGTATCCAAGAATTCGGCACTCTGAATTGTCATGGTGCGTAATATTCTTGAATTCTGCATGATATATTTTGCAAATAGAAGCTCACAATTTATGCGACTGTAATTTCTAAGTGAACAAGTTGTAAGATGAGATAAAAGACATCTTGGAACAACTTTTGGGTCCTCCCATCCTTTGTCACCGAAATCGTGTACTATATCAACCTGACAATTATACACAATTGAGTTGTTTTTAAAGATATATATAGAAGTACAGCCTAAAAAACATAGGGCAATGGAAATACTTAAGATTAAAAACCTCTTCAATGATAAGAGTTTGAAGTTTGGGGAAATTTTCAAGCAGTTTCATTAGCCAGCTCCACTTCAACGACCCAGATGAATGCATAAAGTTGAATATAAGCTCAAGGTGGGTCAAATTGTGAAACATCCAGTCTAATACAATCTGTCCTGTCTGCATGAGTTACAAAGACATAATATTGCAGCAATGTGAAGGAAAATGTAAGTGTGAAGTTAATCAGTAAACTAATTAACTTTTTGAATTTAAGAGACTAAAAATCAAGTAGTATTTGTTGAAATATGCTACAAATTTCTAGACTATTCAGGTTTCTAGATTATTCTACTAAAGCATACACCTAGTAGATATTTCTAGAATAATGCAAACCACATATGTGTATAAACTTCTTCCTAGAATCCTCCAGAGAACATATAGCCAATATGTCAAGCCTATAAATAGGCTACTTGCTATCCATTTTAGAGCAAGCCACATCTTGGTTATCTTCTAACACTACAAAGTGTATTACTCTTGTTCAAGTTAATATAATTCAAGTTCTCCACAGATTCAATTTTCACTACTTCAACTATTTCTAAAAAACTAACAGCGACATCGAAGCTATGTTCGATCATATATTGGGTGTAAAACATTTATCCACCTATTTCCAGCCCAACCCTCCTTATATCCAAACCCTCCTTATATCATTCAATCATCATCTATGACAATCCCTACTTTCAATGGTGAAAACTATGATTTTTGGAGCATTAAAATGAAGACATTGTTTTGGTCTCAATATTTATGGGAGATTACAGATGAAGGATTTACTATTTCCACAAACACTTCAACTCTTAGTGCGGCTCAGAAAAAGGCGTTGAAGGAAAATAAACCGAAAGATTCAAAGGCATTGTTCTTTCTACAACAAGCGGTAGCAGACAATATCTTTCGAAGAATAATGGGAGCTACTGGTGCCAAAGATGTGTGGGGTACAATAAAGGAGGAGTTTCAAGGAAGTGATAAGGTACGTGCCATTAAACTTCAAACTTAAAGACGTGAGTTTGAGCTAATAAAAATGAAAGAGTCTGAGATCGTACAAGACTATTATACCAAGCTAAAAGAATTGGTAAGTCAAATGAGAACTTACGGTGATAATATTCTCGACAAAAGAATTGTTGAGAAAATTCTAATTTCTATTTATTGTAAATATGATGCAACTGTTACTACAATTGAGCAAAGCAAAGATATGTCTACTTTGTAAGTGATACAATTAATAAGCTCATTAGAAGCTTATGAACAAAGATTGAGTAGACATGATGATGATACAATTGAAAATGTCTTTCAATCAAAGCTCAAATTACAGTCTTAAAATAAAGGATTTGAGGGAAACAAAAAAAGTGGAGAAAATTCTAGAAACAAAGAGATTTCTAGAAATTTCTCATAGAGAAATAAAGATCAGTATCCTCCATGTGACATATGTGAGAAGACAAATCATGGCAAGAAATATTGTCGATGGCGTGGAAAACCACAATGTGGTCGCCGTAAAAAATTTGGACATGTGGAAAAGAATTGCTACAGAAAAAATAAGCCTCAAGCAAATTTCATTGAAGAACATGAGTGTAAGAAGGCAAACATGACTATGAGCAACATTTTTTTTATACTACCCAAATTTCAAATGATGAATTGAATAGAAATTGGTACGTGGATAGTGGTTGCAGCAATTACATGGCCAAAGATGAGAGCATCTTCAATGATATTGATGACTCTGTCAAAGTAAAGGTTCAACTGGGAAATGACTCATTCTTGGAATCTAAAGGCAAAGGTGTTGTGATGGTGGAGACTAAGAAAGGTGCGACACTCATCAAAGATGTCTTGCTAGTTCCCAATCTTAAAGATTTTTTTTTAGTATTGGTCAAATGTTGGAGAAAGGATATACTATACACTTTGAAGGAGACACATGCTCAATATATGATAACTATCACAAAAGGCAAGTGATAGCCAAAGTATAAATGGAGAAAAGAAATATAAGCTTTCCAACAATCACAATAAGTTTCTGGAATATTCAAAAAGTTTAGAACCTTTGTCGAAAAACAAAGTGGGAATTGTATTAAAGTTCATAAGTGATTGTGGCAAAGAGTACAACTCCGAAGAATTTGATAAATTTTGTGAAACGAAGGCATTGCCAAGAGTCAAGTTTGAGCTAGTGCGGAGTATGCTCGGAATTTCTGAAACTTGTATCAAGGAAGACTGTTGAAATATGCTACAAATTACTAGATTATTCTACTAAAGCCTACACCTAGTAAATATTTCTAGAATAATGTAAAATACATAAGTGTAGAAACTTCTTCCTATAACTTTCCAAAGAACATATAGCCAACATGTCAATCCTATAAAGAGGCTACTTGCTATCCATTTTAGAGCAAGACACAAGCTAGATATCTTCTAACACTACAAAGTGTACTACTGTTGTTCAAGTTAATATAATTCAAGTTCTCTACAAATTCCATTTTCACTACTTCAACTATTTCTACTAAACTAAACCTTACTATCCATTTCTAAAAAACTAACAATATTTTATATGTTTGAACGACTGATTTGCATAGATACACACATACATATATACCTGTCGTATGCGCAGATGCTGCGCCATATGAAGCCAATCATATTGAGTAAGATTATCATAAATGTTAGCTCTTACTAAATTGGGTAGGCTTAGAACCACCTTTAGAACTACAGAAAGTTCCTTTATGATTAAATCATTTGTTTCCAATTCATGTAGATTGGGACAGCCTGGTAGAAGTTTGGTGATATATTCAAAATGTATGAAAGTGACAGATTCTAAGTGAAGAACTTTTAGCGACGGAAGATGAACATGTAGATATTGGTCCAATGTTAGCCTCTTTAATTTGAGTACAGCCAAGGTTTTTGTAGTTAGAAAGCGAGTATGGAATGTTGTTTTGAAGTGATTATTTGTGTAGAATAGTTCAATGCTTAAGTTTTGAACTCCTCGTCGAACTACATTAGAAACAAAGTTGGTGAAATCGTTTCTGTAATAGCAGCGGAAGCGACATTTGAGGCTGAATGATAGGATAGGTAGATTGTTATCTCGTTTGGCGATGAAGGAGTGGACAAATCGTCGAAAGGCCGCAGAGTTTGGAAAGGGGTTGTCTTCGAAGTTGAGTATGAGTTGAGAGAGGAAGAGTGGTTTCCACCTTGTTGAGAGGACCGTTGTTGCGGCAGTGTCTTTCATTGGAAGAAAGGAAAGAATGTGATAAAGAAGTGAATCCGGTAGAGCACTGATTCTGTCTTCTCCTGGAATTGAAAGCCGCAACAGAGACCTTACGGGGAAGAACAAACAGTTAATGTCGATTGGTAGGGTTTTATCTCGATTGGCAATGACAGAGTCCACAAAATTGTGAATGGTTAAAGAGTTTGGAAAGCTTTAGTCATCGAATTTGAAGATAAGTTGTGAGAGCCATAGTGGTTTCCACCTTTTTGAGAGAATTGTTGTAGCGGCTGCGTCTTTGGTCGGAAGAAAGGAAAGAATATGATAAAGAAGTGAGTCCGTGAGAACACTGATTCTATCTTCTGGAACCGAAAGTTTCAATCGCCGTGACATTGCAATGGGTGAGGGAAGATCGTAACAGTGGTCGGTGAATAAAAAAACCCTAGCTTGGTGTCTTCCCATCCGATATATATATATATATATATATATATATATAGTTGTATACAAACATATTCAAGCCCAATTGTTCTTTTTTCATTTTTAAGAAAGCCCAATTGTTATTTTCTTTGATTTGTAACAACAAAACAAAAAACGTATACATCTGCCCTAAAAAACCGCCCTAAAAAAACATATATATATCATGTTATGAATATATCTATTAGTGGATGTTCATCCATTACCCTTCCATATATTTATAACTTTCATTAGTGAGTGGATTGTAATGTGATCATTCATTTACCTATGTGTCCTATAAACAAGACCTGCATTACAATGTAATGACATACTTGAGAAGTAATACATTATACTATCTTGTTCTCCCTTTATCTTTTTCTCTCTATTCTTATATCTTTTATATATTTTACTTTGAATCAATTTCATATCACATTATCAGCACGAAGCTCTGACCATATTCGAAAGTTTGGAATTCATTAGATTGCACTTGTGAGATATTTACATTTTTTTTTGGAAGAAGATTGTCTCAAGTTTCAAGCAAATTCAATTCCACCGTCCTTGTCACTTGTCAATACTGAGGTTTCCTAAAATATATTTTAGATTGATTGTATTTAACCTATTTTGTTTTATCTATGTCAATTGAACTATATGATTTGTTTCTATGCTTGTCATTTGATTCTTTAATACGAAAAAAATCTAGAGACATGTTGTCGCTTTCTCTCCTACTACTAGGGGTGTTTGCGGTGCGGGTTGGTTTAGTTTTGAGACTAAAAGTCACCCGAACTACAAGATAAAAATGTGTGCGGTTTGGTTTGGTTGACTTTTAAAATACAATCTGAACCAAACCAAACCAAACCAAAGCGGTTTGGGCTGAATCGGTTGGTGCGGTTTTTAGAGACAATATAATTTTTTGTTTCCGACAATAAAATCAAGTTAAAAACCTAAAACATAAAATATTTTCATTAGTTTTCAATGATGTTTTAAATTTCATCGAACATTATAATTTTATTTTTATCCAACAATGTTCGCAACTGCATAGATCAAATTAAAAACGTGGACAAAAAGTAATCTTATTTTGTAAGAAATGCAAAAGGCTAAGATTTTATCATTCTCTAAAAGTTTAAGTAGCACATAAATACATTTTTGAAGTTGAAAGCAAAGAAGAAACTTAACAGGAGAAAATATATGTCATTTTATAAAAGTTCCCATTGAGTTCATTTGAGTATTAGTCTAGGTAACATATGTTTAATTAGTGTTTTTTCTTATGTTGCGGTTTGGTTTTGATTGGTTCGGTTGGTAAGATGAAAACCGCAAACCAAAGCAAACCATGCGGTTGAGTAAAAACATGATCCGAATACATCCGAACCAAATGCGGTTTTTTGCGGTTTCAGTTTGGGTTGGTTTGGTTTGCAGTTTTTCTATTGGATTGGTTCGGTTTGAACACCCCTACCTACTACTGATAGGTTTTAATTATTTACGATTTTAATTCTTGGTTTGATCGAGAAATTTGTTAAAGAGTTAAACCAGCCATGTCAATAAATATCAAATTGTAAATATAAGAAAGTAGATATAAATCATATGACGATCCAAGTTTTTGAGTAAACATCGCTAAAGAAAAGAGAGTCATGGACTAGTATCAGCAATGAAGATGTGTCTTCCGGATAGTGTAACTCCCAAGCAATTCTCAAGGATTTTTTTTTAAAGATAAAATGTGTATATATATATTCTATGGTCATTGTTGATAGAGATTTGATTTTTAGCATAGTTCTTCAAGAACTATGCTTTTAGACTATAATGAAGTAGCAAAATTTATTTAAAAGAAAGAAAAATAACAACTAATTTACTCTTGAAGTAGCAAAATTGAGTATATTCTTTGAAGAATATATTTCAGAGGCACAATAAAAGCATAAAATATGCTTAAAATATATGATAATGTATGAGTGCGATGAAAGATAGATCTCAAAGGATATAATAATTACTGTCAAGAAGAACTATTTTTTCTTTTAATATTAAACCATTTCTGAAGGATTGCTCAAAGAAGAATTGTTCTTGATCGTTATGAAGATCATGTGTAATATAGGTCTTGAAGAATACTCATTTCATTTTTAATTTTAAAGAATTTTCTTGATTATTGTTTATGAATATCTGAGCTGTAGTTTCTGAAGAATTCTGAAGAACTGTCCCCGTGAGATTAGCTCAATTGGCATGGACAATGCATAATATATGCAGGGGTCGGGGTTCGAACCCCGGACACCCATTTCTCTACATTTAAATTGTGTAAGCTCCAACCACAAGGCTACTTGACCCAAAAAAATATATAATATTAAAGCATCCTTGAAGGATTGCTCAAATAATGAATATTTTTTTATCATTGTTTATGAAGATTTGAAATATGGTTCTAGAAGAACTGCTAATTTAACATCAAGCATTTGTGAAAGATTGCAAAATAAAAATATTGTAATTTTCCTTTGTCATTGTTGATAGAGGTTTGTGGTTGAGTTCTTGAAGAACTAGATATTTGTTCATAATTGAAATATATAAGATCTATTTGATCTCAGTATAAGTTGAACAAAATAAAATTTGAACCTGCTCCTGAAGTAACAAAATCGAGAAAATAATATCAAGAGTTGATATAGTAGAGATTATCATTTATATGATACATGCGAAGATGATAAAAGTTTATTATGACTTATGATGATTTTTGCTACTAATGAGTTCTTAGGAGGCATGTAAATTAGAGGTAGTGTCATCTATGTCATCTCTTTCCACATTCAGCAATTATAATTTGTGCTCCACATAATTTCTTTTCTAATGAAATAGTAAATATTATAGTTGTGAATTTGCCAATATTTTTCTTTTTAATAGATCAAGATTTTATGAACAGTATTGTGTTAATATTGTGTTGAATTGAAAATCTTTTTTAGTTGACAAAATAAATATAAAATGAAATTTGATGTTATTGCTACTTTATAAACAATTAAGATTTACGAACTATATTGTTTTGAAATGAGATTCTTGTTAGTTGATAGAATAACTATAAATTAGATTTATATTTGATTCCTTATAAAAACAATGCCCAAACTATTTCGAGGTTTCGAGCAAGTATTGCTCCTTGAACTTGGATTCACTAAGGAGCACAATAATTTTATATGTATATTTTGTTGGATATTGTTTATAAATGAAAGATTTCTTATGGAAAAGACTATAAATTTTTTTTAGATGAGTGATACAAAGAAACTAATTTTATTATTACATTTGATGGTAAAAAATAAATAAAAAAATATTGAAGGCTACAAAAGAGAATATATATTGTTATATGGAGTGATAGAATTACGCACTATGGAATAATAGAATTATGCACTGAAAATGCATTATATTCCTCCAGGTCTCATAGAAATGTATTACGTTTCAATGATATCATTCTAAATTGATATCATATTAAAGAAAAAAATGTTAAATATCTCTATATTATGAGATATACTTTGGAGAAAATAAGTGTTGTGAATTTTTTTTTTTATCTATGAGTTATATTACACTTATATTAGCGCAATGGAAACACATATTATTGTAAACCTGACGTTTACATATTATATTATTAGTGCAATAGAAGTACGTATTATTGTAAACCAGAAGTTTACAAATTATATTAAATGTATCGTTCGTAAGACTGGTTGGGTTATGCCGAATTTATTATGATACAGAAACTTGTTGAAAAAAATGGATATATATATATATATTGAAGAGCTAGAAGATTCTTCAATCTAGTAACTATCGTGTGTTACTAGCTCCCAGAAAAAGTTGATAATTTAAAAGAATGAGTCTCTCACTTATATAAGGTGATATTTAAATTAATACACTGATCATGTGAATCACTTAAATATTATGACTTGAATCAATGCATCAACTATATGATCACATGTATATTCACAACCAAAAGTTTGTGAGATAATTATGTCAACAATTTGACTTAGAGTTTATTTTTTGAACTTTTAAGAAAGGATTTGATAAGTATCATTCGTCAATTGAAATTGACATTGAACAACTGGTAGCACATGCTCATAAAAATGGACTTGCAGATCCATTCTTTAGACGTCTAAAGTTAATTGTATGATTGATACTTACGAGATCATACTTTATAAACTCTAGTCTGGTTATGAGACCATGCCTTATAAACTCTATTTTGGGAATCCATAATCTTGTATGTTGAGATATTGATTAGCATTAAGCCAACACATTACTATATATAAGTTCTCGCCTTAATCTATCATTGCTTTTAGGTTACTGTAGAAACCGTCTGAATCTTCCTGCCATTTTGCTTTAAACAGGGTGTACGGTCGTGTGCCCTAGACGCACAGTCGTGTGTCCTGGGACACGGTCATGTGCCCTGGACGCACGGTCGTGTGCCTTTTTTTGTTCTTGAGAATTCTTTCTTTTCTTCATTATTTTATCCTGAAAATGAAAACTAATGTTTTGTAGTAAAATAGCTCTAAATTAAGATCAAAGTTCCATAAATATTATTTAATTCAAAAGCTAAAAACACCATAAACTCCAACTCATCAGCATATGTGACATTTTTTGTTTTTGCTTGAATTCTCTCAACATTCATACGCTATGACATATATATGGTCTTGAATTGCAGACATGGGCGAGACTTCCAACTATTTTCTTGTAAAGAGTGTTGTTCACCTCTTTTCCATCATCATCATCATTGATCAAATTTGAGCTAGTCTCCATTGGTGTGCTTGCACGATTGTAGTTCAACATATTGAACATTTACAGTATGTCAGTGATGTACTTCCTCCAATGAATTACCATAGTATTAGTAAGTTCTAGACCAACAAGGAAGTATCTCAAACCTTTACGGTAAGTCTTTCAAGTCAAACTCAGAGCTTAGCTACCTTTCAAATCTTTCAACTTCATCTAAATTGCTTCTAGTTATCAATAGATCTTCAAAATATAAACACTTTATCCAATATGAAAGTGAAGTCAAAAGTTATTTAAGGTTTTGATTCTTTATTTTTTTAAAAGCAGTTACTCATGCTCATTGGCCACTATTGTTTTATACTAACAGCTTCCAAAAGCTTAATGAATCTATACTTTCATATTAAAAATTATGAAAGTATAGATTTTATGGAGTAGCCTCCCATTAAAATAAATAAGAGAAAAATATGAAAGTATAATATGAATCTATACTCTCATTGGCCTCCCATTAAAATATGGAGTGGTGTAACAAAAGTTCTCTTATTTATGAGAAAAATATTTGATTTTATTGGAATGATCTAGTTGATGATAAACAAAGACATGTCACAGTGCTGTTGTGTTATATCAATATTAAAAACAAAACAATCTCTAATTACTGATCTGTTGCATACACTTACTGCTCACCTATCCCTCTGCCCATCATATAAAATTTGTGTAACACGAAGAAGAGAAAAGCTTCATTAAAAGGAAATTAATTACAACATAGGAAACTTTCTTTTTTGACAAAAACATAGGAAACATTTGTTTAGATTTATATACTAAAAAAGAACCAAGAGTTTTACAAGCACTTCTAACTTCTAAGTAATCAAGTGGGTTGAAAACCTTCACCAACGAATGAGATAGCGCGCACATACTTCACAAAAGGAATATTTTGGATTTCTTCTGTTTCTATTGTTGGTAAATATTTGGGCAAATGTGAACCAAAATATTCTTCATCAGTCCAATCTGAATATTGATTTAGGCCAATTGTGTAGCCCTCGTCACCTATAAAAAACAAGAAAATACAGATAAAAAAAGATATTAACGATACAACTCAAAAAACTCATCTATTTTGTTGACTAAGTCAGAAATTAACCTACAGAGGAAAATATATAATCAAAATATTAAGTATAATATATTACCAGCATTGTTAAACTGCTTTACGTATCTCAACTCCTCCTTGAATATTTGTCTGTGTTTGTTCATCTCGGTGGTGTTTGAATATGTTCGACCATATTCAAGGATCCATTGTTGAAAAGATTTATTAACATAGGAGGATGATTTTGTTGAGAGTTTTCGAGACATGGCTGTAGGGTATTCACATGCCAACAAGATGATGATGAAAACTGTAACAAGCTTCATTAGGATGAGTAGTAGGGTATCAATCGCCCAAGCTTCTATAGAACTTTGTGAATAGTAGAAGATGTTAATTTTATGAATATGGATGGGATAAGGGCTATTTATAATGTCAATAGGAAAGTTTTTTGGGCTTATGTAACGGCAATTCTCAAACAGAATAAGATTGTGCAACCATGAATGACGCAACAAAATTTTAGATTAGAGAGAAAAATAAATAATTGACAAAAAAGATAAAGGTAAATTTGTAAAAAAAAAAAAAATCTTTTTTATACAGTTGTATCCAAGTAAATTTGTTAGGGTTATTGAAAAAGATAAAAATTTATATTATATTTATTATATTTTCTTTTTTTTGTCAAGTAGCCTAGTGGCTAAAATTCACCTTCTTCAAAGTGAATAAATGGGGTGTCTGAGGTCCCAACCCCGATCCCTACATATGACAATGCATGTCCCTGCCAACTGATTTATGCTCACGGGGACAACGAATTAATATCTTTCTTTGGATACATATTCCTTTCTTTTTTTTTTGCATACATATTCTTTTATTTTTTCAATCAGAATTATTCTTTTATTTCGATTTTTTTTAAGATTTAACTCACAATATTTAAAAATGTTATATCAATCTTATTTATATAATTTCAACTCTACATGAAACCATTATTATAGGTAACAAAAATTTGTTTAAATTTGTATATAACGAAAAACAAACTTTGTTTTAAAAGATATAAACTTGAGTTTTTTTAAATAGATTGCATTAAATTGTTTTATCGAATGAGAGTAATTAAGAGTAATTAAAAAAATATATAATTAACAAATTGTACACTTAAATTATCAAACCGACAATTAAATATGAACGTTAAATTCGTACTCAAGCGTCACTTAAAAAGAAACAAAGGGAGTATTATTTAATTATTTAAAAAAAAGTGAAATAAATTTCTTTATCGAAAGAGAGTAAATAAGAGTAACTAAAAAATGTATAATTGACAAATTGTACAATTAAATTATCAAAACGACAATTAAATATAAACGTTTAATTTATACTCAAACAACACTTACAAAGGAATAAAGGAAGTGTTATTCTAGGTCCACACTCTATTGAACTCAAATTTTGCCCATCCCTATATATACGTCTCGTCACTTCTCATTCATCAGAATCACTTATCTCTCCCATACAATTCTCCAACTTCTCTCTAGAAAATTTCACTAACTTCTTTCTACTACAACTTCCTCAATGCTATTTTTTCTATTTAAAATAAATGTTTATCATTTTTTTAAAATTAATAATAATTTACTCATAAAAGTATTTCAAAAAAGTTTAATTCACACCAATTAAAGGACTATTATTTTAAAAAGTTTATAAGTAATATTTACCAAAATGTTTCAAAGACTAATATTCATTAAAAGAGTAATATATAAGACTTTTTTTTATAAAAGACATATTAAAAACGTTTTATTAAATGTTTACTAAAATGTTTTAAAGACACATATTAAAGCATTTTTTTAACAATCTAGATGTCCTAACTCAACTGGAAAATGCCGAAATTGCAAAGGCGGACGTCGTGACCCGGGTTCGAACCCGGGACCTCACAGTTGTGAGTGAGTTTATTTTCAGTGCATTACCACTTCATCTAAGACAAAAAAAAACATATTTTTAACAAAATATATTAAAGCGTTGACTATTATAAATGTTTTATAAGTGAATTAAAATGTTTACTACTATAAGACAAATATTAAAATGTTTAAATGTGTTTATTTATAAAGATAAGACCAAAAGATATCATGACAAGAACCTGGTCAAGAGAAAATTTTATTTTGGATAAAAAGTTTTGTTGTTTAATTCTAGGTTGAAGCTATGTTCCAAACAAGCTAAGGTCAAAGTGGTCCGGTCCATTTGTGGTGAAAGGTGTATCACCACATGGACCATGTGAGTTGAAAAAACCAGATTGTAATGAAACGTTCAAGGTGAATGGCCAAAGGTTGAAGCCTTGTCATGGAGATGAGTTGCCAAAATACAGAGTGGGATTAGTGCTAACTAGCCTCTAAAGTTCATGAGAAGTCATTCTACTGAAGACAAAGAAGCACTAGGTGGGAGGCAACCCGCCATTTTTTCTATGTTTTACTCTCAGTATTTAAGAAATTAGATGATGGAGGCGCAACCCATCGCCCACTTTTTAGGATTTTACGTATGGGATGGGATGGGATGACAACATGAGGTCATGATGTTTCATCACAACACTTTATCAATCCTCGATACTATTCATAGCAGTTCACGGGCCACTACGTAGTTCTTGTAGAGACCATGTAGGGTAATGCTTTTCAAAGTTTTGGAACTAATGAGAATGTAAGGGCTTGTATTCAGGATCAGAGAAGTAGTGCAGGATCAGGAGCGATTCATGCAAGATCTAGAGAATGCTCCATTTGGTGAATCTAGCTAATTTCATGCGAACTGCGCACATGTCCTGGTAAGCTTCCTCGTCATGTCCTGGTAACTGATCACATGTTAGAAATTAAATCAAGAAGTATTTAGAAGAGTGTAGAAGCTTGACATTACTCTTAGTTATTAAGTAAATCTATTAGACCAAACTAATGGTAGTAGCACCGCCTTATCAATTAGCAGCACCGCCTCTAATACTTAGCTATTAGTAACTTACTTGTCCATTAAGTTTACTTAGCAATTAAGAGTTGTATAAAGAGCAATACGTGGATACTAGCTGTCTTATGGTTGTATAATTACTTGGAAGCTAAGTATGCTTAGCCATGAAGAATAATCTTAGTATTTTGCCTATAAAAGGCCATCCTTGTACCATTGTAACGTATCAAGTTTCATGAATGAAATATAGTGTTGAAGAAAAAATTTCTCCTCTGTTCTCTCCTTATTAAGTGTGTTTGTGTTATTTGTTTATGTCCCACTGATATCATCACAGAAAACCTAGGCTGGTTCATGTACCAGTGGAGGGCGGTGTCGACCAAAGTTCCCGCCAACAATTTGCACTTGAGGGAGTCAGGTGCCATGATCACCGCCATCCGGGTATTGAAAGAAGTGATGTGTTCTACCAGATCACCTTTTCCATCGAAGGCTCTCAAGGGTTGTATCTATAAGCCCGAATAGACAATCTATATTGATTGAGTTTGGCTTTGTATCATGATATATGATATAAATATATATTGTGAATATATAAATAATAAGACATTTCTTTATTGATTTTGGTTTGTTTCAAAATAATAAAGTCCCTAGAATAGTTAGTCTGTTTAATGGAACATTAAGTATAACTTAATTGTGAAACCCCGTTAAACATAAGGAAATTATTCTTAAAGTATCTGTAGTCAAGCTTTATTGAGAAGTGGGATATCATTAAAGCATAGAGACTATTATGTGGATAGACTGATGATCACATCTCACAGGTCATGGATAAAGAGTTATCAAGTCTACACATAGATATAAATATTAGGAGTAATATTTATATTGGATTGACCCACTATGAGAGTACTACATAGTAAAAGTTATGAAAAATGTCATAAGATATTCTCATAGTGATAGTGGTGTATTCCACCCTTTGACCTGAAACCACTATGTACCCTAGATGTTGGAGTCAAGTGCTTTGTCACCATTCAAACGTTGTCTGTAACAAGATGACTATAAAGTTGGTTGATGGGTAATCCACGAATCATGCTGAGGGACATGAGTGACCTAGATGGAATTTTCCCCTCCTACATAACAGG
>Ga0228711_1003345_pt1 | contig 24858 bp, 17 predicted proteins | sample MedpolnodulmetaG_2_FD_177996 | JGI IMG/M metagenome (GOLD analysis project Ga0228711, IMG submission 177996) | Root nodule microbial communities from Medicago polymorpha collected in Santa Monica, California, United States - brown nodules | ecosystem: Host-associated > Plants > Roots > Nodule... | reverse complement strand
CAGGTATGTTTTTGTACCAAATACCAAGGTAAGTTTTGTTAGAGTTACCTGGAGTGAAGAAACCAAGTTCATATCTTCCATTTTGTGACACCAAGGTATTATTATTGCTGATGGATTGTGACAAACCAAGAGAATCAACTGCTATGGAAAGTTTGAAAGAGTGAGCAAGTAAATAAGAAACAAAAATCATGAAAACAAGAATGTCCATAATATATTTTATTGTGAATTTGGATTCAGACAAAGATATGAATTTGGAGCTATATGTATTACAAATTCATATTCTAAGTAAAGCACAATATATGATGCTTCTCTTAAGATAGTATTGTTTTGTGTTGTACAATATAGGATGATGCTTTTCATACACCAAGTCAAGCACGTGTAGACCCCACATGACTTTTCTTTCTAAGGTTGTGGAAAATTACTACTACTTTTCACCAATCATTGTTGACTCTTTCATAAACTATGTTGCTAAAACATGATTGCCATTAATTAATTAAGCATCTACTCCATGACGTAACTGCAATGCCACTTATCATTTTTGACACGACGTCTCTTCCGTAATGGTTGTTCACATAATATATCTTATCTGAATTGACGGATTTCCATATACTTTAGGAATAAAATTGTGGGATTTCTTATATATTTTAAGGACTACTTATTTTATTCATATACTTTGAATTTAAAATTTGTGATATAAGGAGCTGCTAACTAAGCATTGCAACGAGAGAGTTTAATATAAGATTTGGTGAGAATTACAATGAAGTAGCCTAGGCTATGGTCGGCCATGTATTCATAAACTACCATTTTTCCATGTCTCTAAATACAACAACTTTACAAGATTTCAGTGCTTTGAACTTTTGCAATACAAATTTCTGTGAAATTCTCTTCGCAGCTTAATTCTAACCCATCCTCTAATCTTCCCTAGATAATCGTTAATCACATTTATAAGGTTAGATGTTCCAAATTAATAGTCTTTTTAGCAAATGTAAAAAATTTCATGTTAAGTGCCACTTTATCATTATAGGGTAAACAGTCATTTTGGTCCATGAATGTGTAATGAATAGTCTCAAAAGTCCATCAGTGAACCAAAATTTTAAAAGTCTTTGATTGTATACTATATTAGTCAAAATAGTCTTTTACGTTAAAATGCTCTATTAATATTGTCATATAATTCCCTCAATATACTTATTGTTTTATTAGTTTGTGATTACTTACTGTCATATCAATCCTACATCAAAATGGTTGATATTAACATTGAGAGACTATTTTAACTAACGAATTGCATAATAGAAGACTATTTTAAAATTTTGATATATTGAAGGAGTATTGTAACTATTCGTTACACATTTGGTCAGTTATGACCAAGTACAAGCTGCCCTATTGCACATGGCCTCCAAAATTTGGGTGTCCAAATTCTCCTGAAAACATTAAATAGAACTATTTAAAGATCTAAATATTAATTAAATTTAAAATTTTGAAATTAATTAAATCAATAAATCTCAAATTTGGAGCCTCTATCAATGTTGAAGGGTCCAAATTCCTGCATATACCAAGTTTTAAAGTTCCAAATTCTGGAATATATACTAATTTTAAGTTGTCCAAATTTTTGTACATATCAATTTTAAGGATCTAAAATTCCTATATATACAAATTTCGACATCCAAAATTTTAAAGACCCAAAACTAAAACAGGACCTCCAAAATGTTTAGATGCCCCTAGGACCAAATGACGACTTTTTGCTCTTAATTATATCATACCAAATACCAATTTTGCTGAAAACTCCTCATAAAAATGTTTAGAAGATAGAGCAGGGCAATAAAATATGCTAAAAACCCAAGTCATGTGGTGGAGAAATGAAGTCAACTGTTGCAGAAACATCACAAGATTGGACAAATCATAGAGTTGAATATTACGGTAGCTTCACAATACACTACAGTATAATAGACTTGGATATTATGGTAGATTCACTCTACACCACAAAATTAAGAAAATCAAATCATTGGATGTTTAGAGTTTAAACAGCTGATGATTCTTTGTTCTTTGAATCTTCTCTCACCCAATCCAATTTTCTTGATAGAGACTGAGAGAGACATGTGTTTATATCAAATTATGAATCATTCATAAAGACACGGACGACACTGATATGTTGAGACTAATAATAACTCTAGAAAATTAAAATTAAAATGTAATTACATATGTTATGTCAGTGTCAAATTATTGTTGTGCACTTAGATGCGTTAGTCTTTACCTTACACTGGAGAGGATCTCCCCCGGTTGAACATATACGTATAATGTGAAAATGAAACCTTGGACCACCAAGCATGCATCTCGCTGTTCTGTTGAATGAGTCACTCAGCAAAAAAAAAAACACACACACACACACGTAGCATACCATAAAGAAACAATGAATCAATTCAAGAAACTTAAGTAAAACGGCATCGAAACTTATAGTTTGGTTTGGAAAGCGATCGCCAAGGAAAGCGATCGCCAAGGATGCTATATCTTTACCGTACCTTCAGATAGGTCAAGCTCCGGAAGTTAACACAATTCCACTTTCCTTTTTCTTTTGTTGATTAAAGTTGCAGAAACCAGAAACATTTTGGGGAAGAAGATGATTTCTATGAACCTAGTTTAGTTAGGTACCTTTTGGCCATGCTCTTTTTCGACGAGCTAAGTGAAAATAAAGTTAAAATAAAACTCTTTAAAGAAAAAGGTAAAGTTATTTAGTTTCTTTATTTTTTTTTAGTTTTAAAGTTATTTTTAAGTTAAAAGTTGTTTTGCAAAATATTATACAAAACTTTTTAGTGGTGTCTGGAGTTCGAACCCGGGACCTTCCATATATTTATGCATTGTCTATATCAACTGAGCTAAGCTCATCGAGGACAAAACTTTGAATTTATTATGAATTAACATAATAAAAAAAATGTTTAAAATATTATGAATAGTTTGTTTCTTCTTTTTCAATTATACTTTATAACAAATTTTGTATAGGAATACCATATTTTTTGTGTCATTCAAAAAGATAAGAATTCATATTATATGATATTATATTTGTTATATTGTTGGTGTCATTGAAAAAGATATGTTTAGTTTTTTAAATAAGAAAAAAATATGCATAGTTTGTTACAATATAAATGTGTAAGATATATATATATATATATATATATATATATATATATATATATATATATAAGTATAATATTTTTAGGCATCTATACTTGTACTATTAATTAAAATCAAAATTTTATAAAAATAATTATACGCATTACACAACACTAAAAAAATTATATGCGTTAGCGTAACAAAAAAACAAACATAAAGTATTACTCTAAACGTTAATTTCAATGTGTGTATATTTGTGAGGTTGATGAAAGGGAATAAAAATATTTTGTGTCATTTAATGACAACATGAATAAAAATATTTGCAAGGTTGTGATAATTGAACGATATTGAAATTAAATATATAAGTGATAAAAAGATAATAAAATTTCTTCAAAAATAGATAATAAAATTAAATGGAGCCTCCTTACAAAAAATTATATGAACCGGTTAAAAAAACTAAAATAAAATAAAATGGAAGATAAAAGTAATTTGAAATATAATATTAAAAATAAAAGAAAAAATATTAAAAAATAAAAGAAAAGGTTGCCGGCGTGAGTTGAAGAGAGATGTTTGTGAAATAAATTGCGGAGAAGTAGTTTTTTGAAGTAACATTCAACAACTTTTGGTTAAAGCTCATTCCATTCAATTTTATGCATTCTAGAAAAAGTACTTTTTTCAAAGGTACTTTATTGATATTGTGTTTGGCCTACCTTCTCCTTAAAAATGTAGAGAAGCTGGAAAAAAACCGAGTCAAACGTTACCTTAGTTGAGGTAAATAATTCAATTTAAAAGATTGAATTCTAATCACCTGACACGTCAGATGACCAAAAACAATTATATGTATGTCCTACTTGAGTTTTTATTTACCAAAATGTCCTCCTAGTTTCACCTAGTTTTTATTTTTGTTTTGCTTTTTAGTGTTATGTCACGCCAATCCAAATGGTGTGACATCTTTTTTTATTATGCCCAATTAAATGGCGAGATAGACTCTAAGGACGTCATGTGTTACATATTAATTCGCTCAATGGAACCATATGCGTGTAATCGCAGCCCATCGAGCTCAACCACTAGGCTATCATGCTCTTGTGTTATATCAAACAATTGAACAAATATAAATATTAACATTCCCCTCAGTTTCACATACCATATTTCAATTTGAGTAAGATCCTCTCCATTTGTCAACATAAATTGAGTATGCAATTTGGAGAGAGATAAAGAAGAAATATTATCTGGGCTAGATTAACTATTGAACTCACAACTTTGTATTTCATCCAAAACTAGTCAAATGATGAAGGTATCTAAACAAATTTATACATTCAACAATCAAAAAACTTGAGCAATATGAAACTCTAATACCCACACCCATGTCTAGTCTGAGCCCTGAGTCCAATTCCCATATCGTAATCTTAATCCGTCTCTAATACCATGTTAAATGTCCTTGCTCTCATCCCAAAAGCTAGCGAAAGAGATGAAGGTACACAAACACTTTTATATATCCAACGGTCTAAGAATCTAAACAATATGAACTTTAATACAGGGTATCCAAATGGTTGCCCGCTTGAGTGTCCCAAAACTAAATATGGTACACTATGGCAGGACATGAACATAATGCACAACAAATTCTCATTTACATTTCTATATTTATTATAAAGTTTTAAATTAAGTGTAACTAAATTCACTTTAAATATTCAAGTACAAAAGTATTTGAGCACTAGTACTTTAATAGTGACTTTGTTCCCCATGGAATTATACCTCCTTTACTGAAATATGTATCGGTATCTTATTGATTTTTCACCGAGCACTAAAAGAGCTCATTGTCATTTCATAGTTTGAACTTGTATCCTTCCCACTTGAGCTTGAATTTGCTTCAGCAGATTCTTTCCTCGTAGTAAAACATGGCTCCTTAGGCTCATCTAATATCATCATCTCACTCCCTAACATTAGAATCACATCAGCCATGGTAGGCCTATCCTCTGGGTATTGTTGCACACATAAGAGTCCAACGTGGACGCAACGCGATACTTCAGATACAATGCATGAATCCACTAAGTTTGAGTCAATTATCTGTAAAGGTCTTCCATGTTTCCAGAATGTCCATACCTAAATCATAAAAATAGAAAAATGTTACTACAAAGAAGATAAAGTTAGCATGGTTTTGCTTTTAACATGACAAATTAACATTTATCCTAGTGCTTACATAAGCAACAAGGTTAAGAGTTTGCTTTGTACGATAACACACTCGATTTTTCTTCCCACATATAATCTCTAACAGTAAAATACCAAAGCTGAAAACGTCGGATTTCACGGAAAATTGTCCATCAATAGCATACTCTGGTGCCATGTACCCACTGCAATAAAGCATTGTTATATACACATGTCAGATATCATATGTAAAAATAAAATAAAACATGACTCTGGATAGTTAAACACTCACTATGTCCCAACAATTCTATTTGTGTTTCCTTCAATTTGGTTTCCTCCAAAAGTTCTAGCCAATCCAAAATCTGATATTTTTGGATTCAAAGTATCATCTAGTAAAACATTGCTGCATTTGAGATCTCTATGGACAATCCTCAATCGAGAATCTTGATGAAGATACATAAGCCCTCTAGCAATTCCACAGATTATGTGGAAACGTGTTGGCCAATCTAGCAATTTACTTTTGGTACGATCTGCATAATTCATAACAAATCTATTATTAAACATTGAATATTCAAAGTTAGCTACAAGCTTTCACTTATCACTATATCATAAAACACTGGTGAGTTTTTAATACAAGACTTAGTGAGACTTACATACCAAAAATGAAGTAGTCTAGGCTACCATTAGCCATGTATTCATAAACTAACATTTTTTCTTCTCTCTGAATGCAGCAACCAATAAGCGTTACAAGATTTCGATGCTGAACATTTGCTATAAGTTTTACTTCATTTATGAACTCTCTCATCCCTTGTGCTGAGCTCTGTGAAAGTCTTTTTACAGCAATTTCTAACCCACTCTCAAACTTTCCCTGGATAATCATTAATTACATTCATATAGTAATGGTTAGATGTTTTTATAGCATATTTATCTCGCTATTCTTACTTAGAAATCATACTCCAATATTGGATTACCAAATATACAGGTCCAAAACCACCTTCTCCAATTTTGTTCTTCTCTGAAAAATTGTCAGTAGCAGTAATAATTGTTGACAAATCAAGCAATGGGAGATCCAGATCATCGATGTGTCTCTCATAGTTGCCTTCTGTCTTTGATTTCCCTAGAAAATGGAAAGAAAGAAAAAAAACTGAACTATGTAGCCAATGATATTTTTTTATTCAAATGTCGGAGAATGGAAGAATAGTTTTACCAACAATGCTCCTCCTGAGTCTGTAGAAAAAATATATAGCAAGTACAAGCATTCCCAAAGCTGCAGAAACTGTAATTACAACTATTTTTCTTGTGTTCCTCCTGTGCTCATCCTCAATACTATTGTTGCCTTTATCTAAACAAAGCAACTTAGTTAAATTCCATTTTCAATTACAAGACTTAAATTCTCAAAGAATATCAAATGGAAAAAATTGGTGAAATTAATGAAGTATTCACCTAATTCTGAAGCAGGCATCCTGATATATAGAAATTGCCCATCACCTGGAATAAGTTTGATATCAATTAAATCACCAAACCACATAACACAACCACTTCCTGCGCCACTTATATTTGTATTTGTATAAGCCATGCAGAAACAATCATTCAAGCATTTTCCTCCACATTGTTCTAGACCAATACTCTCATCTACCAAAGTATATGTAGTATCTGGAACTTTCAAGTTTGCCACTGAGACAAACCCATCATTGGTGCAGTTCAATGTATGATTCCTGACACATCCTTGGGACCAATCTATTGAGTTCCATTTTTCAGGAAACTTAGGCTTGAACCCTTGTAAACATCCACATATTGGTGAATTAGTACTGCTACAATATCCATTGACTCCACATTGACCATAATGGTCACAAATGTCTCCAGGTATTTTTGAATAAACCCTCCATGATTTGACGTCTTTTGACCATACGTAGCGTGGACGATCGTTACTGGTTTGGTTAAGTACCATTTTTGATATTTGAGAACTATCTTTGATGTTCCATGTGTAATAAACCTCGTCTTTATTCCAGACAAAGTTGTAACTGAAAATAGAATTAGGCTTCAAGTCTGGCCTACCGCTAAAACGCAAGCCGTTCCATGGTCCAAGTCTGTAGTACTTTTTTTCTCCCTTCATCATATAGATATCAGGATACGGATTCAATACAACACCCCAAGAAAAGTCACCTGGGGTTGGATCATCATCGCTCTTCCATGCTATGAGACGCCTATTCAAATTTCTTTTAAGGTCCCATCCCAACTTCATACCTGTTGGAATTAACAAGGGAACAAGTAAATTAAATTGTTTATCCAAACAGAAAATAGAACCAGACACAACACGATATCATACACTAGTTGGCAGTGGCTTAGAGTGAACTCTACCACACACTTGTGAATAACACATCATGCCTATTTATAACTATTGGTGCTCCAAAAGTTCTAAAATAATATATCTCTCTTTATACTTTTCTGCATTACTTTATCATACATATTTTTAGGCTCTTCAGTTCATCTCATTACTCAACGTAAATTATTACAGGCATAACATAACTAGAATAGTCTAGAATTTGCATCAATCTTAACAATACCTGACAACAATGTATTAGATGGATAATCAAAGCTTTGCCACAGATAGGTTTCACTGACACTATCTTCTTTTATGACAAGATTGCCAGTATCCAGGAGTTGTGCCACTGGTTTCTGTGCATTTGTGGAAGAATTTGTGAACCAAACAATGTTGTTGTTATGAGTAAGGACCAAACTGCCAGAGCTATTTAGTTTCAAAATGGCAGAAGAGTCATTGATTGGCTTGCCACCATTTGCAACCCAAACAACATTTTGAGTTGGAATATTTTTGAATCGGATTCCGAGGTAGCGCTTGTTTGGATTTGTAATACTGAAGAAACCAAGCTCAAAGAGTCCTTTTGGTGAAACAATGGTCTCTCCATCACTGATGGATTGAGATTGAGTAATGGATGATGTGTCATCACTGGCTATGGAATTGGAGGCTATAAGAGAAAGAACAAATAGAATATAAGTAATGAAACTCATCTCAAAATGAATAAAAGTGTTAGAGCTTATAACATTCACATTGAAGAAAAGGAAAACTGAAAACTCTATATTGTTGTAAAATGTTGTAAAAACATCACAAGAATGGACAAATACATTGTTGAACAAATGGAAGTTACTCATAATACATAAGGCAGAGACTAATGTGTTATGTTCCCATTTGGTTGGAATAGTAAACTCAGACTCTCAAAAGAATTTGCAACAGAATCTTACCTTTGTTTATGGGTTCTGCAATCTGAGTTGCTGAAATGTCAAAGAGTTTAATGCTATAATAGGTTTAAACTTTACAGTCACTGTCCATATGCAGAAATTAAGAGAATCATGGAATTTTCACTCGTTGTAATTAATTTTCTTGATAAAGACTAAGAGAGAACACATATGTTCATATCATAACAATTAATTAAGAATGACTAACTTAAAACTCATAAACTTGGATATTATGATAGGTTCATACTACACCACAATATTAAAAATATCATTGGAAATTTAGAGTTTAAACAGCCTGTGATTTTTTTTTCTAGGAAACTTCACTCACCCAAACCAATTTTCTTGATAGACACTCGGGGAGAGAGAGAGAGACGTACCTACATATCAGATTATCAAGTAAATACATGAACACGACACACATCCATACCAATAATTATAGAAAATTACATAATTGAATATAATCACATTTGTCATTGTCGTGTCAGTTGTCTCTTACACCAGACACGTTTTCTATCAGAAATGTCGGTGCCACAGAGTATTATAATAGTTAATATTTCTCCTAGGATTTTAACTTTTAATGAATGACTTATTCAAAAACAAAAACAAAAAACTTTGAATGAATGACTAACTCGTAAGGAATCACAAAATTTCAACATATGCATGTAATGTGAAAGTGAAACCTTGGACCAGATGCAACTGAATTTTCGTTGTCACTCTGCAAGAAAAAAACAGGAATCATGCAAACCACAAACAAAACTTGATGAATGAGTTCAATTCAACAAACACCAACATCAGTAGTAACACGGCATGGAAATTTATAGTTTGGTTTGGAAAGCGATCAACATAGAAAGACAATTGTAGCATTTCGGGAAAAAAAATATCTTACCATTTCAGTCAGAAGATATTTTCTACCTTAAGGCGCCATTTGATGATGGCAACGTCTATGATCCAATGGTGACTGAAAAATGGGAAAGTACGAAGGAGAAGGAAAAAGTGAAAATATAAACCATTGGTCATGAAGCATGATTATGAACCATCAACCATGTCATTACTGGTCAAATGGGCCTCTTTTAAATTATTATTAGAGGCTAAATTATCTATTTTTTATTATTGTTAGAAAACTAATTATCACTTATCATGGTTCAGTAGGGACTAATTGTTCCATTATTTTTATTTTCAATAAATAAAAACTGCTTTTGATTTTTTTTTTTTTTATACATACAATGGTCTCTGATAAATTGGATTTTAATCTATACTTTATTTTTTTTTTTGGGTGAAAACAAGTTTAGGTGACTTGGACTTTGGGAGTTCATCATGGGACAGATCTCAAGACTCCAAGAGCGTTTATAAAAGTAGTTACATATTATCCACTAAAAATGTCCTCGTATTAAGAGCAAATGGTTGAACCTATAATTTTACATGTGAGTCAACTTATTATTAACCGAGACAACCTTCATGAACAACTATATATAAAACGAATACATTTTTTGTTTGACTTTTTTAATTTGGTAAAAAATAGTCTTAAAACAAATTTGTCATTGAGCTAGAAACAAAATGTTATAGAGTAATGATAGCAACTCTCGTTTTAACATATATTTTTTTTAACATTGATTCTCTTATTGGATGTAATACATGAGTCGCACCACCTTTGAAAATGTGATTGTTAAAAAAGATATGTTAAAATCAGTGTTGTTAGAATTATTTTGTAACATATGCTATGATTAATTAAATAGTTTAAATGAAGAGTAAAAATATAATTAAAAAAATCACTCCAAAGTATTAATAAAATAGTTGAATTAAATGTAAACACTTTAAAATTATGTACCCTTTAATCCTCTATATATAGGTATACAAGATAGTTTGTTTTCCTCCTTTAATGATTTATTTTAATTTTTTTTTTTGGGTTTAAATGCAACTTTAAGCTCTCTAATTTTAAATTTTTTAACTTTTGATACTATTTTCTTAAAATCATCTTTTTGTTCTCCTTAGTTATAAAGTCAACTAAAATTTCTAGTCTCTTTCTCTTTAGATAATGTAACGTGCTCATTATTAGTAACATAGATTGTAAATGACATTGTTTACATCTTAGATTTCATTTCCACGTCATTTAAATTTAAATATAATAATAAACTTTTCATAAAAAATAAATAAAATAGAATTGAAATAAAACAAGAATTGAGGGAATAAAGTTTAGTATGACCGTGGATGTTCAAAAGATGGTAGATGCCGATGGTCTCACCACAGTGGCGCGCGACAAAGATAACGCAGCGAGATTCAAGTTGTGGCAAGAACAGCCAGGTAACAATCTATTATCCATTAAATTTGCTTCATTACATTATACACTCAATAATAATAATAATAATAATAGTATTCATCGTCCATTTAGCGATGTAATTGTTAATTCATCATTTGAACTAATTTCGTTCTGATTTGGCGACCCTTCACCAGAATATACTTTCCTTTGACAGAAACCTGGTGCTTTAGGTTCAACAAGTTCTATTTCACTACCTAGCATTTGAACCACAGATGTCATTGTAGGCCTATCCTGCGGGTATTGTTGCACACACAACAGACTCACATGTATGCATCGCTTTGCCTCTGACACTACACATGATTCCTTTATTCTTGATTCAATCAACTCCAATGCTTTTCCTTCTTTCCAAAGTCTCCATGCCTGCATAATATAAAACAAAAAATATTTAAACTCTTATTTTGCAGCTTATCGCATAAGCCCTTATGTATAAACTATAACAAAAGATATAATACAACTCCCTAAGATAGTTATGAACATGTCACACTTTAAGGTGTTAACTAAGTGGTAAAGGTTTTGTTGGGTCCACGAGGGGAACCCAAGGGATCATCCCCATTGGGCTCAGAGCAACCACACAAGTGAGTTGGAAATCACATCTTAAGGCAACCTTAAGTGTTAGCTTAAGGTAATAGGTTTATGAGTCCTCTTACGTATAAAATGATCAACCTCATTTTTCTAAGTAATTTGAGACTTCTAACTCACACTTGCTACACGTCAGGTTTAGCCGCCTTGTAACCTCAAATACAAAGTTCAAACCTCCTCAATGAGAGATATAACTTGGTCATTAGTGTCGCTTTAATTAACAAAAATTTCTCTTTCCCAATTAAAAAAAGGGTTATGAACATGCCATAGGCTACCTTCGTAAGTTCTATCAAACTGTCTCACAAATACATATGTCAGTAGATAAGCTCAAGTAAGTCAATCCAAACTGACCCTTATCACATTTCAACTTCAACATTGATAAATAGAAAAGTAACTGTGTAGGTACTTACATAACCAACAAGGTTATGTGTCTCGTTTCCATGATAAAGTGCACTATTTTTGTTCCCACATATAATCTCTAGTAGTAAAACACCAAAGCTGAAAACATCTGATTTGATTGAAAATTGTCCACCAATGGCATACTCTGGTGCCATGTATCCGCTGTCAAAAATAGTCAGAACAGCAATATTCATGTATAAGATAAAAGTAAGTAATGTTGAGCTAGAAAATCTTGCATTTGTCGCAGTCGATCAGTCTAGATCCAACTATCTAGACTGTTTGACTTTGGCAAATGCACAGAACTCTCTAACCGTGGAAAATGAAAATCCAAATTTAGACAGACACTCACTATGTTCCAACTACTCTATGTGTATTTCCTTCAATCTGGTCTCCTCCGAAAGATCTAGCCATTCCAAAATCCGATATTTTTGGGTTCAACTTGTGATCCAACAATACATTACTTGCTTTGAGATCTCTATGAATAATTCTTAATCGAGAATCTTGATGAAGATACACAAGTGCCCTCGCAACTCCAAATATTATTTCGAAGCGTTGTGGCCACTCCAACAATTTATCTTTTATTTTATCTGATTTTTGCAAAGTAAACATATTATTGTCAGTTTGATAAATAAATATTGCTGATGTAGATAAATATACACCTAATCTGTGCATTCTTCATAATTCATACCAAAGATAAAGGAGTCAAGGCTACCATTAGCCATGTATTCATATACTAGCAATTTTTCTTGTCTTCCAACACAACAGCCAAGAAGCTTAACCAGATTTCGGTGTTGAAGTTTCGCAATCAGTTTTACTTCTGTTAAGAACTCAGTAATTGCTTGTCCAGAGTTTGTTGAAAGTCTCTTGACAGCAATTTCTTGCCCATCCGCTAACTTTCCCTGCATAATTAAAACTCCTCTAGTTGTTCTTACTCTTGTCAATACTCAATACTTGAATTAACTAACATTCAATTACCTTGTATACAGATCCAAAACCACCTTGTCCAATCTTATTATTCAATGAGAAGTTGTTAGTGGCACTAGTAATTGTTTGCAGATCAAACAAGGGTAAATCCAGATCTTCTAGATGTCTTTCAACGTTATCGTCTGTCTCTGACTTATCTAAAAAAGGGAGCAGAGGAAATGACATTTGGTAATAATATGAAACCTGAGGAGGGGATCATTTGAGCTGATTAAGTTAGATACATATGGTATATTAAGTTTTTGAGATGGAAAACAGAAATATATAATGTTCTATTAATTTCTTACATTTGTAGTTTGAAACTCTAGGTCATTAAACCATTCAGATTCAATGGTATGTTTATTTTTCTAAATACAACACCAACATTCGTTGATTAATAACAGTTATTGCAAATTGAATTGCACCAAAAGGGTTGGGCATTCCCCAGCCAAATCCTTAAACCAACAACTATTGCGACCCTTACTAGGTTATGAACCTCAATGTTCGGATTCCTACTAGTAATAATATTCCAATCTAGTAAAAAGGTTACAATCCTGAATTATATAATCAATGGCAGCAATAAAATTTACAATTTCCCAACTTCATAGCTGATAGGATCCTTGGGCCTTACGACACGGGTGACCCAATTATAGAAACAAATATGAATGCTGCCAGTACATGGAAAGTATACACGAGGAGGGGAAGAGCGGGGTTAGGTGCGAATAGTGGAATGTAGTTATGAGGGGTCCCTAGATTCCAGGAAGGTTGGTTATTCGAAGGGGAGAGAGTCTAGGTGTGAGGGTATTGAGTACGTTGCTATTAGTTGGTTAGGAGAGAATGTCTCTTTGGTCAGGAGTCACTAATTCTGAATAAACTTTCCTTTCATTTTTATTGAGCTCATCTCTTTTATCAAATAATACAATGTTGCATTGCTCATAATTTTTAGTTTCACTGTTGCATTGCTCCTAATTATTGGTTTCTATCAAAAGCCATGTTAAAAAACCACTTGGCCTCAAATTTACTGATACATGATTACCCCAAAGAGTGTCTCTTGAGAAATAGAAGTATTTCTAAGTTTTTTTTTTCAATTGAAAAATTTATAGATAGAAATTAGAAAATAGCTACCATGCCATGATTTAGCGACAATAATAGTATGAATGAAAATTTAATTTACCAGCAATTCTCCTTCGGACTTTATATATGATATAACTGCAGAATAAGAGCATCCCAAAAATTGCAGCAGCCGTGGTAGCAGCTATGGTTATCACACTTTGTTGCGCCCGTTTGAAACCTCTAAGTATGAAACAAATAACTTAAATGTTACATCCTCGGGTTTAAAAGTGATTGTACCTATATTTTCTATAACAAGGGGAATGAAAGGAGTGATAATACCTGTTACTACCCGAGCTATACGGATATAGAGATCCTGGCCACCAGTGTCAAACTGTCTTATGTCGATTAGATCACCAAACCACATGACACAGCCACTACCCTTTCCACTTATGTCTGAATTAGTGAAAGCTGTACAAGAACAATTATTCAAGCACATGGTTCTGCATAACTCTAAATCAACATTCTCATACAACAAAGTATGTGTAGTATCCGGTACTTTGAGACCCACATATTTCATCAACTCATCATCCACATCCATTTGTTGATTGTTGCAGCTTAACGATATATTACGGACACACCCTTGACTCCAGTCTCTTAAGGACCATTGTTGCGCTGACTTTGGAATGAACCCACGTAAACATTGGCAAGCTGGTGACTTTGTAGTTGAGCAACTGGCATAGGGTCCACAAATCCCGTACGATTCACAGGAGTTCAACGGGGTACTTTCAGTAAGCAACGAATTTGTATTATTCTCCTCCCACTCATAGATAGAAATATTTGTTTGGTATATTGTAGCACTAACGAAGGCAGAAGAATTCTTGAGGGTAAAGGAATAGAACATCTCATCCTTATTAGACACATAATTCAAATCATTATTAGCAACATACTTGAAATCATATATAGAGTTTTGTTTTCGATCCGACAAACCACTAAATTGAAGTCCATTCCATGGTCCAAGCCGACAGTATTTCTCTGTTCCGTTCATCAGATAAAACTCTGGATAGTTATGAAGTACAAGACCCCAAGAAAGATCACCTGGAGATGGATCATCAGGACTCTTCCAAGAAGTTATTCTCCGTTCGAGATCATTTCTGAGATCCCATCCTAACTTCATCCCTGGCAAAATTGTATCACAGGGATAGTCAAAGCTTTGCCACAAATAGCCTCCTTCTGGATCTGTTTCATCTTGGTTTCTTATGACAAGATTGCCACTATCCAAGAGCTCTGCCATTGGTTTCTTTGCTTGTTTCTCTGACATTGTGCTCCAAACAAGAGAGTCGTTTTGGTGGAGCATGAGATTGCCTGAGGTGGTTAGTGTTAAGGTGCCTAACGTATTGTTGATGGGGTTGACCCTATTTGCAACCCAAACAACTTTCTGTATAGGCATATGCTTGTACCAAATCCCTAGGTAACGTCTTGCAGAATTGCCTGGGCTGAAGAAACCCAGCTCAAACTGTCCACCTTTTGAAACTAAGGTTTTGCCGTCAGTTAAAGACTCAGATACATTGATGGGATTACTTGCTAGAATGGGGGGTACAGTTATGTAAGAAATCACCATAATCATAATCATGAAAGAAATAATGGCCATTGCATGACACTTGTATTTGGATGTTGATGATTGTATTTTTTTATCAATGATTTATCTAAATGTATGATAGTAATTGATAGGCATACCAAACAGCATGATGATCTGTGATTGATAATGGGGAGGTTTTTATTTATAAGACATGCTTTGTTCCTCATTCTGATCTGAGTCAAAAAACATGTGCGTTATTTGTTTAATGCAGGTTTTTATTGTTGCTGTGAGGAGACTTCACAAATAATGATCAGTAGTATAGTATCATTCCTTACCTGGACTAATTTCTTTTCCTTTATCCTAATAATGCTACTATAATACTACCTCTTTTTTTTTTTGGTACTGTCTATAATACTACCTCTATTCTAAATATAAAAGTTCCAATGGGAAAAAATAAAATAAAAAATTGTCCATAAATATAAGTTTTATTTCAAATCTCAAGATTTTTTTTTTCCTTCAAATATACACATAATATCTTTTTAAAACAAATAATAGTACCCATAATTCACGCTAATAAGTTTCTTGAAAGATAGGAAGTCAGGGTTAAACAAGTATTTTATGAACATCCACACGTAAAATAGATACAAAAAATGTACCGCCTAAAATTACAAAAAAAAAAAGAGAATAAATAATAGCGACAAAGGTAGTATAATATTAATATTCTGGCGGCAGATTATTATTTTGATTTTTTTGGTACATATTATTTTGACTAATAGTTATATGTTATGCTTTTCTTTCTTTGGATATACTTATTAATAGTCAATTGATGTTTAACATCGACGGTGACACTGAAGCAATGTGAAATTAAATGAAGACAGTGACCATTTGATAAAGAAAAGTATTCAATATCCATAGATGACTTGACCCACTTGATTTGGTCGGTTAGTGTTGGGTTTGAGACATTGTAGTGTGTTTTTTTTTAAATCTTAGATACGATTTTTTTCGATTTCAATTTCGGTGGACTAGTTTGTCTTCTTCAAAAACAAAATATTCATAGATGACTTCTTTGAAAAAAATAAATTAAAAAATAAAAGATCAAACATGGACAATCATCATGCCAAGATAGTCTATAGGGGTTGAGTCGCTCAACTGCTTTGAGTTAAGAGTTAAGAATTTGAGCAATGTGGACTTCAATATAACTTTAATACTCACTCTCATGCCTAACGTGAGTCCCAAGTCCAATTTCCACATTGTAATCCTAACTCATCTATGATATCATATTAAATGTGCTTAGATCTCATCCCAAAACAAAATTTGAAGATGCTCAAACATTTATACATCAAACAACCTAAAAACATCATCAACTTGTAACTTCAATATAGATATCCAAATGGTTGACCGTCCCGGAACCAAACAAGATTAACTATGACTTTAAATTTCTCATTTACATTCTCCGGAACAAGATTCTCATTTACACTTCTATATTTAATATAAAGTTAGTTTTAAATTAAGTGTAACCAAATTCACTTTAAATATTCAAGTACAAAAGTATTTGAACACTAGTACTTTAATAGTGACTTTGTTCCCCATGAAATTATACCTCCTTTACTGAAATATGTATCGGTATCTTATTGATTTTTCACCGAGCACTAAAAGAGCTCATTGTCATTTCATAGTTTGAACTTGTATCCTTCCCACTTGAGCTTGAATTTGCTACAATAGATTCCTTCCTCGTAACAAAACCTGGCTCCTTAGGCTCATCTAATGTCATCATGTCACTCCCTAACATTAGAATTACATCAGCCATGGTAGGCCTATCCTCTGGATATTGTTGCACACATAAGAGTCCAATGTGGATGCAACGTGATACTTCAGATTCAATGCATGAATCCACTATGTTTGAGTCAATTATCTGTAAATCTCTTCCATGTTTCCAGAGTGTCCATGCCTAAATCATAAAAGAAGAAAATTGTTACTACAAAGAAGATAAAGTTAGCATGCTTTTGCTTTTAACATAGACAAATTAACAATTATCCTAGTACTTACATGTGCAACAAGGTTAAGAGTTTGCTTTGTACCATGACACACTCGATTTTTCTTCCCACATATAATCTCTAACAGTAAAATACCAAAGCTGAAAACGTTGGATTTCACGGAAAATTGTCCATCAATAGCATACTCTGGTGCCATGTACCCACTGCAATAAGCCATTGTAAGAAAAAGAAAAAAAAATACACATGTCATATATCATATATACATGTGTAAAAATAAAATAAAATATGATTCTAGATAGTTAAGCACTCACTATGTCCCAACAATTCTATTTGTGCTTCCTTCAATTTGGTTTCCTCCAAAAGTTCTAGCCAATCCAAAATCTGATATTTTTGGATTCAAAGTATCATCTAGTAAAACATTGCTGCATTTGAGATCTCTATGGACAATCCTCAATCGAGAATCTTGATGAAGATACAATAGCCCTCTAGCAATTCCACAGATTATGTGGAAACGCTTTGGCCAATCTAGCAATTTACTTTTGGTACGATCTGCATAATTCATAACAAAACTATTATCAAACATTGAATATTCAAAGTTAGCTACAAACTTTCACAAATCACTATATCATAAAACACTGGTGAGTTTTAATATAAGACTTAGTGAGACTTACATACCAAAAATGAAGTAGTCTAGGCTACCATTAGCCATGTATTCATAAACTAGCACTTTTTCTTCTCTCTGGATGCAACAGCCAATAAGCTTTACAAGATTTCGGTGCTGAACATTTGCTATAAGTTTTACTTCATTTATGAACTCTCTCATCCCTTGTGCTGAGCTTTGTGAAAGTCTTTTTACAGCAATTTCTAACCCACTCTCAAACTTTCCCTGGATAATCATTAATTACATTCATATATTAATGGTTAGATGTTCTTTATAGCATATTTATCTCGCTATTCTTACTATAATCATACTCCAATATTGGATTACCAAATATACAGGTCCAAAACCACCTTCTCCAATTTTGTTCTTCTCTGAGAAATTGTCAGTAGCAGTAATAATTGTTGACAAATCAAGCAATGGGAGATCCATATCATCCATGTGTCTCTCATAGTTGCCTTCTGTCTTTGACTTCCCTAGAAAATGGAAAGAAAGAAAAAAAACTGAACTATGTAGCCCATGATATTTTTTCATTCAAATGTCGGAGAATGGAAGAATAGTTTTACCAACAATGCTCCTCCTGAGTCTGTAGAAAAAATAAATAGCAAGTAAAAGCATTCCCAAAGCTGCAGAAACTGTAATTACAACTATTTTTCTCGTGTTCCTCCTGTGCTCATCCTCAATACTATTGTTGCCTTTATCTAAACAAAGCAACTTAGTTAAATTCCATTTTCAATTACAAGACTTAAATTCTCAAAGAATATCAAAAGGAAAAAATTGGTGAAATTAATGAAGTACTCACCTAATTCTGAAGCAGGCATCCTGATATATAGAAATTGCCCACCACCTGGAATAAGTTTGATATCGATTAAATCACCAAACCACATAACACAACCATTTCCTGCTCCACTAATATTTGTATTTGTATAAGCCATGCAGGAACAATTATTCAAGCATTTGCCTCTACATTGTTCTAGACCAATACTCTCATCCACCAAAGTATATGTAGTATCTGGAACTTTCAAGTTTGCCACTGAGACAAACCCATCATTGGTGCAGTTCAATGTATGAGTCCTGACACATCCTTGGGACCAATCTATTGAGTTCCATTTTTCAGGAAACTTAGGCTTGAACCCTTTTAAACATCCACATATTGGTGAATTAGTACTGCTACAATATCCATTGACTCCACATTGACCATAAGTGTCACAAATGTCTGCAGGTATTCTTGAATAAACCCTCCACGATTCGTAGTCTTTTGACCATAGGTAGCGTGGACGATTGTTACTGGTTTGGTTAAGTACCACTTTCGATATTTGAGAACTATCTTTGATGTTCCATGTGTAATAAACCTCTTCTTTATTCCAGACAAAATTGTAACTGAAAATAGAATTAGGCTTCATCTCTGGCCTACCGCTAAAACGCAAGCCGTTCCATGGTCCAAGTCTGTAGTACTTTTTTTCTCCCTTCATCATATAGATATCAGGATACGGATTCAATACAACACCCCAAGAAAAGTCTCCCGGGGTTGGATCATCATCGCTCTTCCATGCTATGAGACGCCTATTCAAATTTCTTTTATGGTCCCATCCCAACTTCATACCTGTTGGAATTAAAAAGGGACATGTAAATTAAATTGTTTATCCAAACAGAAAATAGAATCAGACACAACACGATATCATACACTAGTTGGTAGTGGCTTAGAGTGAACTCTACCACACACTTGTGAATACTTTTCTGCATTACTTTATCATAGATATTTTTAGGCTCTTCAGTTCATCTCATTACTCTAGGTAAATTATTACAGGCATAACTAGAATAGCTAGAATTTGCATCAATCTTAACAATACCTGACAACAATGTATTAGATGGATAGTCAAAGCTTTGCCACAGACAGGTTTCACTAACACTATCTTCTTTTATGACAAGATTGCCAGTATCCAGGAGTTGTGCCACTGGTTTCTGTGCATTTGTGGAAGAATTTGTGAACCAAACAATGTTGTTATTATGAGTAAGGACCAAACTGCCAGAACTGTTTAGTTTCAAAATGGCAGAAGAGTCATTGATTGGCTTGCCACCATTTGCAACCCAAACAACATTTTGAGTTGGAATATTTTTGAATCGGATTCCAAGGTAGCGTTTGTTTGGATTTGTAATACTGAAGAAACCAAGCTCAAAGAGTCCTTTTGGTGAAACAATGGTCTCTCCATCACTGATGGATCGAGTAATGGATGATATGTCATTACTGGCTATGGAATTGGAGACAATAAGAGAAAGACCAAATAGAATATTAATAATGAAACTCATTTCAAAATGAATAAAAGTGTTAGAGCTTATAACATTCACAATGAAGAAAAAGAAAACTGAAAACTCTATATATTTAGAATTCATGCGTTAGAAATGGAGTCAAATGTTGTAAAAACATCACAAGAATAGACAAATACATTGTTGAACAAATGAAAGTTACTCATGATACATAAGGCAGAGACTAATTTGTTATGTTGCCGTTTGGTTGAAATAGTAAACTCAAAGACTCAAGAATTTGCAACAGAATCTTAACTTTGTTTATGGGTTCTGAATCTGAGTGGCTGAAAAATCGAAGAGTTTAATGTTATAATAGATACAAACTTTACGGTCACTGTCCATTTGCATGAGACAAAATTAAGAGAATAGTGGAAATTTTAAAGTTTAAACAGCTTGTGATTCTGTGTTCTAGGAATTTTCACTCATCCTAATTAATTTTCTTGATAAAGACTAAGAGAGAACACATATGTCCATATCATAACAATTAATTAAGAATGACTAACTTTAAAAACATAGACTTCAAAACCATAGGTTCATACTACACCACAAAATTAAAAATATCATTGGAAGTTTTGAGTTTAAACAGCTTGTAATTCTCTGTTCTTGGAATCTTCAGTCACCCAAACTAATTTTCTTGACAGAGACTTAGAGAGAGACATACCTACATGTCGGATTATTAAGCACACATACGGACACGACACTGAGACATCCACACCGATAATTTTAGAAATCACATTTGTCGGTGTCGGTTGTCTCTTACACCAGACACGCCTTCTATGAGAAGCATTGTATGAGTTAATTTACTCCAAAGATATAAAAGTTGAACATATGCATTTTTAAGTTGAACATATGCATGTAATGTGAAAGTGAAACCTTGGACCACGAATCATGCATACCAAAAACAAACTCAATGAATCAATTCAAGTAACACCAGCACTAACACGGCATGGAAACTTATAGTTTGGTTTGGAGAAAGTGAAAATATCAAGTGAGTCTAGTCTATTCTAAGATCTAGTGTACCTCTACAATCCAATGGTGCAAATCGATTTAAGTTGCCTTTAGTGCACCACCTAATATAGCGGTCCACCATAGACGCAACCATTTTCGATGGTCAAATAATAGGATTATTTAAAGTGAATAAAGTGTAAAGCTGGGAAATCAAAACTATTTATCCTACAATATCTATTTTTATTTTGTTCACTTATAGTTCATAAAAATTACACAATTAAACAGTACTTGATTTCGAGTAATTTTAGGATGGATGATTTTTTGTGAAGTTTTTCGAAAAACATGTGAGTGAAGATAAAACAAGCTGAAAAAACTTGTGTTGGTTTGTGAGATTAATCGACAATACTTAAAGTTGTTTAGGATGTTACATAATGAGTCTTATCCGACTCAATTTTTTCCAATGGCGGAGCCACTCTAGCGTTCGGGTTGGACCACGACCCACCCCACCAACTAAAATTGATTTTTTTATAAGAAAAGTTACTAAAATATATTTGACTTATAAATAAAACTAATGTGGTCCATAAAAAAAAAATTATTTTGTGGTCCACTCTCTTCTTCATCTCAATATGGATTTTTTTTTTTAGGGTCCATCTCAATATGGATTATTCTCACACTTTTAAATCATTCGAAATAAGTAGATAATAAAAAAAAAAATTGACTTCTCTACTAATTTAGTCATTTGCTCACGGCTGATGTAATATGCAATTATATCCCTTGGTTTTCTCTTTAGCCTAAATAAAAAATGTTTTCTCTTTAGCCAAATTAAAAAGGTCACTGTGAGTTTCTCACTTGATAAGGTAATGCATAATATATGCAGGTGTGGGGGGGTTTGACCCCGTACACCTCACTCATTCCCCCCTTTAAAGTGAATGTATCTAAGCTATTTGACCAAGAAAAAAAAATCTCTACTTGAAATAAATAAAAAAAATTGATAACGGTGACTGACAATGAAATTTTTTATTACTCCATCCAAATCAAAGTATTAAGAAATGAAAGTAATTTAATTGAATTATCCTATACAAAAGAGGATTATATTAAAAACTTTAAACGACATTCATTTTGAGACGGATGAAGTATTATTTAATGAATAAATATCACTTGATTCATCTTTATCAAAACACCAATGCTTATACGTTGTAGCTTTTGAAACTTGAAAAGTGTACGATGTAATTACTCCACTTGCATGTTAAAATGGGGTGAAGATCCTCTCCATTTCCTAAATAAATGGAGATTGTCAATTACCATAGTTTTGAAGTAAATATGTGATATTAATGTTTTCAATTCTTGAAATATGTGCATTTATATCATATATTTACTTCAAAACTATGGTAATTGACAATCTCCATTTATTTAGGAAATGGAGAGGATCTTCACCCGTTAAAATGAGTGTTGGATTGCTAATTAATAAAAATGGTAACTCATAAATTAGCCAAAGGAATAAATTGGACCCAATGCATTTTGTTTTTGTTTATGTTACCATGTGTAGTGTTTTTTTAAAAACTAGTGAAATGTAAAAAATTGTAGGGGTTGTAACAGTAAAGAATATGTAATGCAGTGGGACATGTTTAATTGGTGGATTCTAAGGTGAGGGTCCAATTAGGTCCCTCACCAGTGGACCACGAGAAAAATACCGATGGATGAAATAGATGGTATAGATTTATTCAAATTAAAAGAGAGAATGTGTGCAACTTTTCACATTTAATATTATCCTCATCTGATTTTCACTTATCACACTTAATTATCATGCACTCAAACCATAAAATCTGAGATCAAACTATGAACCCTAAATTAAAAAAAAAAATCTTATTCTTCTTCAAACATCAGTTCCCCTTTTCATGTGCTTTAAATAACTTTCTGTTAAGCAAAAATGGAGAGGAGGAAAAATGCCAAACCAATATATATATATATATATATATCTTAAGTCTTAACAAAGCAATCAATTCACTTTACTATCGTATCCATTTTTGTCCATTTCAATTTATCTCAACTATTTAATGGCTTTTTCCAGTTGATCACTGCGGCTACCTTCAATGCAAAGGTTTCCTTTGAAGATTTTATGGAATTGCAATTATCAGATTTGTTGAAGAAGAAGAAATCAGTTAATTTTAGGGTTGATAATTTGATTTTCATATTTGATGGTTTGAGTCTAAGAACAGTAACTGATTATGGATGAAGAAATTGATTATGGAGGAAGAATTAAAACACTGATTGTAACTAGGCTGAAACCATTTTAGGATAGGATTGAATGTGAGTAGTTGTACATGTTCCCTCTTTTAATTTGAATTAATCTGAACCGTCTATTTAATCTATTGATATTTTTCTCGTGGTCCACCGGCGAGGGACCTAATTCGACCCTCACCCTAGAATCCACCTGTTTAATTAGATGAATTTTTTTTTTTTTAAAAAAATAAGTAGCATGAGTTGTTACTAATTGAGGGAAATTTAAAGGGTTAGTGGTGGGTAGTTATTAATTGATGGAATAGAAATAACGTAATTCTCTAAAACATGACACATTAGCACAATGGAGGTCTAGGAATCACTCAAGGTTCAACTACAAAGATATATAGATAGATAGATATTTTCACTTTTGATGCATCCATCTCAAGAAGTCTATGAAAAACAACAACTCGTGTAGGTATTTTTTTTAAACCCTAACTATTATTTAGATACAAATTTAAATTTATTGAATTTATTTGGAAGTTGTTTTATACAGTAAATTGTATAGATAAGATTAAATTTTTTAAGATAGATTTTAAATAAATTATTTTAAATTTTTAGTTAGTTTATATGAATGTAGTGCTAATTGTTATCATCTATTTTTTTAAGAGATTTTGTTATCATCTATTATATATTTATTTTCACACTTATATTTTCGGTATCATTTATCTGTTTATCCAATTTATATAGGTTAAAGAATTATATAGATAACTAAAATGTCAAACCTCATGTTATAATACTTTTTGTCCTTTTTTTTTGGTCATGAAACGTTGCCATTTACATATTTTAATATTATATAAAATATGATATAGAATGGTAAAACGTTATTAGTAGTTTTTACATGTTAGGCGTAAAATGTTGCCATTTATAAATATTTTAATATTTTTAGCGTTGAATGTTCACCAACAATCTCCCAACTATGTTGGTTCTATTATTCAAGATTGTATTAGTTTTAAGGGTAGTTTTGTAGTTTAAACTTTTTGCATGTTAGGCGTGAAGTCAACCAAGCTGCTCATTATTTAGTTAAATATGCTCTTAATAATTTAGATAAATTAGATTGCATATGTGTCAAAGAAACTCTACCTTATATTTTTGCAGTCTTAGCATTTGATTTATTGTCAGACTTTCATTAATCAAATTGTCTTTAATGTAAAAAAAAAAAAAAGACTATTTTATTTCACACAAGAAATGATAATATATATATAAAAAAGACATATAATCTTTATAATATATATAAAAAAGATAAATACAACTGATTTGAAAAGCGGTTAATTAATTAATCTAAAATTTGAGTGGATAA
>Ga0228711_1003341_pt1 | contig 24874 bp, 11 predicted proteins | sample MedpolnodulmetaG_2_FD_177996 | JGI IMG/M metagenome (GOLD analysis project Ga0228711, IMG submission 177996) | Root nodule microbial communities from Medicago polymorpha collected in Santa Monica, California, United States - brown nodules | ecosystem: Host-associated > Plants > Roots > Nodule... | reverse complement strand
ATGAGCTTCTTTTTTTTTTTTTCTTTCTTTCTAGCTTTGTTTTTTTCATTTGTATTAGTAAATGCATTTTCAAGATGATTTATGGTATCAAATGAAGTTCCTATTCCAGAAACTCTAGCACATATTTTGTTGGTCTGTTTTCAAATTTTCTTAAAAAGTTTTTTTTTTTTTAAGAAATTTTTTCTTAAAAGTTGATTTTGCCTATAAAAAAGGTAGAATATTTTTCTTGAACATAAAAAAAAGGTAGAATATTTTGTTTTGGTCAATTATGCAACTTAGGAAGGATCATAACTGCGTAGGAGTTTCGGTAACTTATATGACGGTACAATTTGGTCAATATGGATGCACACAGGGCCGTTCCTGGGGAGGTGCAAACAACTCTATAGAGTTGGGCCTCCCCAATTTTGGGGCCCAATTATTATTTTTTAACACATAATGCACTGAAAATATAATATATACGCATAGCATCGTAGCACAAATAAAACTGAAGGCGCGCCCCAGTGGCAAATCTTTCTTGTGATATAGCAGTTTTTCATTTTTTTTTCCAGCATGATGTGATCTCTTTTGGGCCTAATTTTTTTTTGTTTTTTTATAGCACTCGTAATTTTTGGCATATACTTGTCGTATAAAATTGCAAAGTTCTAACAACAAACATATAATTATTCTCTAAAAAAATAAAATAAAAAAACATTATAGTTTTTTTTTCTCTTCTAAAATGATTGTATTTTTTTAGGGGCCTAATTTTACTAAAAGAGTCAGGCCTCTAATTTCACAGGGACGACCCTAGATGCACATATATCAAATTTAATTAAATTCTTCTTGCAGTAGATATTATGCTTCATGTTAATCATAATAAAAAAGGACCAGACCATTAAGATTAAAAATTTAGAAATTTAGAAATTAACTTCCTGAAATGTAGGAAACCCTAAGATTCACTAGAAAAGAATTATTCTTTCGTCTAGAAGCAATTTGCATTTGGTTGGCTTTCCACATTCATTTCATTACTACCTGGGATGAAAGGGATCTTGTCCTCAAGATCAAAAGAGGGATAAGCTATATATAACTCCATGTCCTGCCGTGTTTCCCAAGTAGCTTCTATTGGACTAAGAATTCCTATTGATATCCATGTGGAGTCGGAACCATGCGCTGCTCTAGGACACGAAATGGAGCCGAAAGAGGATAAGGTGTCGCCGATTGAGGTACCAACGGGTATATCTCTGCTTGTAGCATGATTCGAATTTTTCGATTGATAGTGGAGGAGCTTGTCTCTCCTAGAGATGTAGGTCTTCATTTTTGGACCGAACTCTATAATCAATTTGAATATAAATTCGTTCCTGTTATTTTTATGTTGCATTTTTTGACACAATCAATGTTTTAATTGTTGCTACTGCATTATTGTTTTAGCATTAGAGGAAAGAATACACGCAGAAAGAAAATTTTCCACTATTTGGTTTTGAAAAAAAAAGTATCTTTCAAAAAAGAAGCATCATAGGAAATAAGGAGAAAAAAAATTATGTGATGAGTAACAAACATGAAAAGAAAAACTATGAGACCCACAAAATACAAGCTTCCCAAATTGAGAAGAAAATGTGAAGGTGGAAGGAGAGCGCATCAAAAGATAGGGTCATGTTAACTTATGACTTTAGGACACAAATTAAAGAACTTAAAATGGTAATAAAAAAAATAGGCTTAATTGCATGTTTGATCCCTTATGTTTATTTTAGTTTTCAATTTGGTCCCTTATGTTTTAAAAGTTTCAAGTTGGTCCTTTACGTTTTAAAAGTTTCAGGTTGGTCCAAAACGTTACTTACGTTGGAATAAGTTAGTCTCTTCCGCCACTTAATGTTTAAAGATTTGAGTTGACAATATGGCTGATAGAACCTTAACTTATTTAGAAAACCAGTTTATTTATTTTTTTTTAATTTTTTTGGTTTTATTAAACTCAATATCATGTCGCGAATGAGACTAACTTATTCCAACGAGAGCAACGTTTTGGACCAACTTGAAATTTTCAAAACGTAAGAGATCAACTTGAAACTTTTAAAACATAAGGGACCAACTTGAAAACTAAAATAAACATGAGGGATCAAACATGCAATTAAGCCTAAAAAATAAGTTTTGTGTTGAAAATATAACTTTTGAAACTTTTAAGACACTAAATACACAACTTCCAAATTTTTTTTTCTACATTTGACTTATTAACTTATGCCCCAAAGACACAAATTAACATTTTCCATATAACATTATTTTTTCTGTCTTCAATTCAGTTCGTCTACCGCACCTTTTTAAAGGTTATTTATGTTTTTTTTAGTTTTTATTTTCTCTCTCACTTTCTATGCAACCAAACTAAACGATTAGCATTTTCTAAACTATTAATATCAAGCAGCTTAAACTAAAAGCTTGAGGCATCTGGAGCTGAGTTCATTATATTCCTTAAAACAGAATTTTCTTTCAACAAGTTGATATGGCCGAGTTGGTCTAAGGCGCCAGATTAAGGTTCTGGTCCGAAAGGGCGTGGGTTCAAATCCCACTGTCAACACAATTTTCTTTTTTGTTTCTTTTTCTTTTTTCTATTTTGCTTCCGTATAAAATAGACCTCCAAAAATATAATATTGGTCCATGTTGGACCATTTTTATCAACCATTAGATTATATCATCACCCCAAACCATATCATAGTCTATCCACATCCAATCTAACCCATCAACTCCTCACACACACATTTTCACCTTCAACCAAACCAAAGCTTTTGAGGTTATTGATCCACGGGAACCATGTTTTCAACTCAAATCATTCGAAAGGGGAGGAATATTAATAGTTTTAAAACTTTCTTTTAACTTAAATTAATGGCTTTAATAGGAGTTAATTTTATGCAAAAATTACACGTTGCCATCTCACATTCCATCATTGGCTAGCAGATCTTCAATATTTGCCTATGCTTAATTTCTTAGACTTTCTTTTATCATCACTACCAATTCAATCATTTATCATTAATGAGAGTCACATACAGTCCATGGGGGTATATATATTGGTTTACTGCTCTAAACTGAAAACTTAATTAATACCAGAATTTCTACTCTCTTTCCAACTAAATCTTTACCATGATAATTGTTTAACACAAAACACCATATAATTATAATTTACTGCAACACTTTAAAAGACTATTATACTTCTTAATACCCACAAGACTAGAAAACTGCAAGCCATACAATGTCTCCAAACATGGTTTTAAATTTAACTCAAAATGACCAAAGTGTTTATGAAACTGTCCCAACAAAAAGGAAAGTGAAGTTTTATTGATGTTTAAAAATCACAAGGTTCATGCCATAGTAAACATATTTCAATAGAACTGAATTAATGTGCTAGAGACTCTATCTCATCTTCACGCCAATTGCAAATTTCCTCTAAGATCCCAGATGGTTGTCTTGTTGGATCGTTCGTAGAATCATTCTTGCATATAAGACATGATCTCTTTTCACAGGTGATAATCTTATACGAGATATTCATACGGTTCAATACATTATGATCAATCGTGTATAATTTAAGCCCATAATCTATAATGTCAGTGTGCCATAAATTTACCACCTCCAAATGTTCTAAGTTATTAAGTACACGACATAAAGCTCTATGGTTTATAGGCATGTCCCGAAAACTTAAGAACTTTAGGTTTGGTGTGTATTTAACCAAAGATTCAGCTTCTTCTTGTCCAAAAAAACATGCGAACTTTAAGCTAGTGATGTTTTTGCAATGTTTTCCAATCGCATCAAAAAATTTAAAATCATAGACAACTGTGGTAATCGTAATGGATTCAAGGCATCTCCATGATCTCATTGCGATTTCTAAACCATTTTTTGATATCTCACCGGACATAGGTAGCACTAACCTTTTCAGATTTGGAGTCCTACACATTAAACAAACACATATACTTTAACATCATATAAAATAAGTAGTTTGCAAATGGTTTTGGTATAGAAGGTTAGGGTAACTTTGATTTAAATTTAAAAGGAAAAGAAATTTTTCTTATCATATTTTTGAACAAGAAAGATTATTTAATCAAGATAATACAAGTGATATTCAAACCTAAAACAACTAGAGAGAATAAAAAAGTTTTTTGAAAAGACCATATACAACTACAATGACAAAAATACATGATACAATATTCCACTCATTGCATACCTAAATCAGATGAAAAACATAAATTTAGATGCATCATTACGAAATAAACCAAAATTAAGATATAAAATAAGTTTATATTGATGGTGAGTTGGACAAAATCACAACAAGCCATCAACTCTAGATATTCACTCTGAAACATTAAAAACTAAAAATGTGTGCGCGCGTGCGTTTATCATTACATTATAATGAATTGGAAACGACTTTTATGTGGAGACACACACACACACACATGTATGCCGGTTATCATCTATTTTTCCATCTAGTGTGAGACTTCAAACTTACTTAACAAACCAACAAATATTACAAAAATACCCCAATATACAATAATGCAGCAACCCAATCATAAAATTTAAAGGTTAAAAAAGTAAATCCACCAAAGTGCGAGCTAGTTATACAACATACAATAAGTGATTTCAATCCTATGTTACGTTAGCGCATATATATAGAGGGTGTATCAAATGAGAGCACTAGTTATTGTGAGAGATGAGAGCATCAATTGTTGTCCATTGGATTTTAATGAACGGTGGAGATTAAAAAGTGTACAGGTTTAGATAAATATAGGAGGGTAAGTTTTTATTTTTTATAATTAATAAAAATATATTAAAATTAGTAGAATGGATACTATAACTCGTACACCAATAGTTAAGTGTTTCTCAAGCACGACAAATAATTTAGCCATCTATAAAGAAAAAAAAACACAAGAATAAGTAAAAAAAAATGTTACCTTTCAGCAATCGATATTAAGTGCACATCTCTCAAATAGACACGATAGTTAAATATTAGGCAACTTATGTTTTCACCACTTAAACTTGAAGCATACTTTAAGAATTGAGTCAGTGTATTACTTGACCGTTCATCGATCCAAGCTACATTCAGACTTCTTAAGCTCAAGGTACTTAGATCAAGTTTTCTCCAAAGTTCAGGACCACGAGATGCTAAATTCCAAGATTTGCAAACCATTGAAGCTACAACAAGGTCTGCAACACTGAGTGTTGTGAAAATTCTCACCAGAATCTCATAGAACATGCGATCATTCGAATAGTTGCAATACTGATTACTTTTTGTCATGTTTCCTGCATAAATTATTATAAAGAAATTATTTCACATGAATTGTTTCATTAATTAAACAATCTAATTGAGAATATATCATGGATATGATTTCTCTAAAAAATTAAATTAAAGAAATCGATCAATTATATTAGAAGTCAACAATGTAACTAAAGCCCATAATTTATTAGATTCAACTTGATTGTGCAAAAGACATATTGTTTTATAAAGTTGCCTCTTGATTTTTGGACATGTGAATTTACAAGCACAAAATGTAAGAAAAACATGTAGGAAATGGAACGTAAATGGAGAACAAAACATGTACCAAGTTTAAAAAAATATGAGCATACCTCTTACTCTTACACTCCGATCCCAACAAAGGTGTTTGTCTCTCTCAAACTGTCAGACCAAAGACCTGGAATATAGAGAAACCAAGACCTTAAAATGAATATATAGGCTTATTTATTTTTGATATAAAAACAGAAATGCAATTATATATTCAAATTATTCCTTAAAAAAATGTGGCATTTCAACATGGTGCACTGAACCTCATTAGTCATTAGTCAACTACAATCAAATATATAAAAGAAAGTTTTCGGTCAAAAACCATTAAAATAAAAATATAAAAGATAGTTTGAAAACTTTAAATGAATTTTACATGGGTTTTTCTATCATGTGCAAATTTGCACATGTTAAGAAGTTTAAAATAGTAACTTTGTATTGAAACTTGTACATTTTGTATTAAACATATAATTTTTTAATAAATAATTGTTATTTTTCATTAAAATTTGCTACTTTTAGTTACTTTAACATGTGCAATATTGAACATGTTAGACAATCCCATTTTACATATAGTCAATTATATTTCATTTTTTTACACTATGGTTGAATAATAAAATATAATTGAATACATTCGGTGAATCCGGCATGTCTATTTGACCATCTTCTTCAATTTGGCCAGTTAGATGATCTTTCTAAAAGTATTTAGTCGTCGTTTTATCTAATATGGTTATCGTGTGTTTGAGTTATATGGAAAGAACGAAATTGCCATATTTTTCTGCATAAGGAGGAACCTTTGTATCATATGCTCGACAAAGTTAAGATTTTGTCTTTTTCGTGGTTGAAAGCGAAATTTGCAAATTTCGTTTTTGATGTTCATTGTTGGTGTTTTGATCTCCTCCTATGCTTGGGAGTAGTCACTTAACTCAACAACTTTGTTGTTTCGATTTAGTTTTTTCACTATTTAAACTGTAATGTTGTGCACTTTCTGAGTTCTTCTTAGGCGATACTTGTGCTGATGCAGTCAAACTAGCCCATCAAAATTAACACTGGGAGATCGAACCTAAAACCTTGAGAGGAGTACACTCCAAGATCTCAAACCAACCACACTAAACCAACGCAAGTAGATTGCATATATATAAGAAAAGAAAAGAAAATCACATATACAAGGTTCAAGGAACACCAAAGGAGACCTTATAGCCCTAGATAAAACAAAACACCTGCACAAGAACAAAAACTAGGTTTACTTCAATAGACACAACAACTCCACAAAAATAAAACAGGAAACCTCCCTCCCTCCAAGTGACGAAAACCACAAGAAGGATGGACCGAGTCTACTTCAATAGAGAGATGAGACACATGAAACCAGAAAGCAGACAAAAAACTCCGTTGAAAGGCTACCGATTCTAGCAGAGAAAAGGTTCCACCACTCAATCATAACGAGAACAAGGAGAGCCAGGGTGACTCCCAAAAAAATATACCACGAAGAGAATTGAATATTATGAACCAATTCGTCCATAATTAGTATCTTACCCTTATTTAAAATTTTACTGGTAGTAAACGCAAAATGTGAATCATCGAAACCACTCGTTGACCTTGAACTAGAAAATATAGAATTAAGAGGAATTGATCCTGGCTACCCATCCAAACGAAGGGAAATGTTGACACCCTGAAAACACCCTTCACTCATAGGGACAGGAACAGGGACACCCCTTTCTGAACAAAAGCAAGTAGATAACTGCATATATACATGGGGTTTCAGCTGCAGCTAAGGATCCCTGAGCCCGCTTGACTTGTACCGACTCTCAAAGGCACCTAAATCCACCACCTTCGATATAGGTGTTAGCCACCAACCTCGGTCCAACCCTCCAACTTGGCATAACATATGTAAAAAACAAACAAGGCCTCCAAACATGAGATACCACTGATGGGGAGATCACATAAGGTCGTCGCTCTATCTCCATACAGTTATGAGCAATAACATTCTTAGCTGGTCATGTAATAGCATAACATACCAAGTTTCAGTTATAAAACCTATTGTTAATAGCAAATTGTATCTTTAAATCAATTCATTGTTGACTAGAAAATAAATACCATTAAACACAATATATAATGAATAAACATAGGTTCAAATTGAATTAAAGAGAACTAGTAGATTGCATGGTTTCAAATAGTATCATAGAGGTTCATCATTCAATCATAATCTAATGAGTTTAGCTACTCATAATAGTAACAAAATACATAATCGAAGGTTAAAGGAATAATACATGCAAATAGTGTGACAATAATCTTCAATCTTATTGACAAGGGTTGAAAATCGCCACTTCAGGTTGTAGGGATCGCGCTTTATGTCTTTTAAGTCTTCAAAATTCAGAATCAGTTGCATCTGGATGGAATTTTGAAATTATAGAGAATATTTCAGTACACGCTTGCGCGTCGCGTAGGACTCTACGTGCGTCACATGGTTCAGTTGAACTAGCTTCACAGGCCTCAAATGTATATCTAGCGTAGATTAACATTGTGTAATAGTATAATCTGAATCCATGCTTTGCTTAGGGAGTTCCGATTAGGGGAGGCCTTGTTATATATTAGTACGTAGTCTAATTAGATGATTAGTAAAGTTTTTAGCTTAAGTCTTGGCAGATTACTTGGAATACAAGTAACCCAGGCCTTGCATCTAATACTTGTACTTGGCTATAAATAAGCCTCTATTCTATCATTGTGGAATTGAATGAAACACTCCTTAAATCTCCCAAAAATAGTTTGGATTTACAGTGTTAGGCATTGTCATATTAGTCTCTGACCATAATAAACCTACAAATAAATCTTCTTTTGTTTTAACTCTTTGCTAATTGTTTATCTTGATCATTGAACAGGGACAAGAACCAAGGGGTTCTCCATTTGTAGCATAATTAGAATTTTTTTTATTGCTAGTGGTGGAGCTTATCTTTCCTAGAGATGTAGGACCGAACTCTATAATCAATTTGTATATATAATTCCTCTACTCTCTTTCCTATCATTTTTCTGTTGCATTTTTCGACACAATCAGTGATTTAACTGTTGCTACTACATAATAATAATTGTTTTAGCATTAAAAGGAAAGAAAATACGCAAATAGAAATTTTTTCCACTATTTGATTTTCAAAAAGAAGAAGAAAAAAATTAGGGTTAAATATATTTTTAATCTATGTAAATATATCAAATTTTCGTTTTAGTATCTTTAAATTTTTTCTTTGATATTTAGTCCCTAAAAAATGTTCATCACCACTTTTGGTCTCTACTTTTAAGTCAACTTATGTGTATTCTTCATATTTTTGAATGAAATTTCCAGAAATGTTTATAACATTTTAAGATATTATTCTCTCCCAAAAAATTTTATTTTTTTTTAACAAAACATGAATTAAATATAATTTTTTTTATGTTTTTGACACTTAAAATTTTATATTTAATTCATGTTTTGTTAAAGAATTCTAACTATTTTGTGGAGAGATTCTTATAATGTTATAAACATTCCTAAAAAATTTCATTCTAAAATGTGAAGGCTACACAAGAGTTGATTTAAAAGTAGGAAGCAAAAATGGTGATCAAAAATTTTTGGGACTAAAACTCAAAGAAATTTTTTAGAAGGATCAAAACAAAAAGCTAATATATGTATAGAGGAAAAAAAGTATTTGACCCAAAAAATTATATGGTGAGAAACAAACATTAAACAAAAAACTATATGAGACCTACAAAATACAATCTTCCCGAATTTACAAGAAAATGTGAAGGTGGAAGGAGAGCACTGCACCCCATAAAAAGATAACATTTTTTCTTCTTCTTCGATTTAGTCATTCTATTTCACCTTTTTATAGGTTTTTTTATTTTTTATTTGGATTAAATATGTTTTAGGTCCTTATAAATATATCAATTATTTATTTTCGTTCTCTAAAATCTTTGTTACACTTTTAGGCTTTGTTTGCGAGTTTGGAGGAGAAGGGAGGGGAAGACTTGAGAAAAAAGGAATGAGCAAGTGGAAGAAATAGAGGAAAATGGAAGGGGAGGACATTGGGGGGTTAACTCTTCTTCATAATACTAAACCCTCCTCATTTTGGGGAACTAAAAAATTGTATTGGAGGAGGGTTTTGGGGGGTTTATATAAATTCTTCAAATTTAATTTATGTTGTTATATTATTTTTAAAATTAAAAATATAGTAATCATATGAATTAATTTATCATTTTCTAAAAAACTACTCTTTTAAATTTTTTGGATGATTTCTCCATTTACCCTCGTATTCTCCACCCCTCAAAGCCTTCCCTTCCCCTCCCCTCCAAACTCGCAAACAAAGCCTTAGTCCCTCAAAGTTTTACATCACTACTTTTGGTCCAATTTTTTAGTCAACTCATGTTTAGCCTTCATATTAAGGAAATTTTCCAAAGATTGGTAGAATATTATGAAAATATCTCTAAAAAAAATTAGAATTTTTTAACAAAACATGAATTAAATATGAATTTTTTATGATTATGGTGCTTAAAAATTCATATTTAATTCAAGTTTTGTTAAAAAAAAACTCTAATTATTTTTGGTAGAGATTGTCAAAATATTGTACATATTTTTGAAAAATTTCATTAAAAAATACGAAGGTTAGACAAGAGTTGACTAAAAAGGATGATAAAAAACTTTTGGGAGACTAAAAGTCTAAATTTTTTTTAGGGGGATTAAAACAAAAAGTTAATATATTTATAGGGACGAAAAACATATTTAATATTTTTTATTTTTGGGTTAAATATGTTTTTAACCCCTACAAAATCATGACTTTTTAAGTTTAATCCATGTAAAATTTTAATGGTAATTTTTTAGTCTGCTTTTTTTTTTGTTGAAGAAATCAAAATGATATATTAGAACTAAAATCAGACTATCTTCAAGGCACAAGATGTACCACTAAAGACATCCGAAGATTACACCAAGTGTTCAGAAAAAATAAGTGAAAACAAATTAGCCAATTCCCGCACAAGAGAATGGGTTTTGGCACCACATATAAAAGCTATAATGAGAAGATACATCATGAGCTTTAAACCACCAGAAAGAAAGAAGTTTAACATTTTCCAAAAGCTTCATCGGCGGATTTTCCTTATTGCAAAATAACTTGTCGTTCCTTTCCTTCCAAATTGCCCAAGAGCAAGCAAACCAAATCAAATGCATAAAAGAAGTACGAGATTTAGCAAAGCCAGCAACATAACCAAATTGGTGAAAATGATCCACAATGTTTGAAGGATCCGCTGAATAAACATCAAGCCAGTTCCTAACCATCTGCTAAAGAGGACCAAAAATAGGACAAGATAAAAATAAATGGATCTCTGATTCATGTTGACCACATCCAGAAACACACAGCTACACCTCTCTGAAACAAGTTTGTCTTTGTGGACAACCTGTTCCGAAAAAGATGCCAAGCAAACACAGAGACCTTCAACGGGACATCCTTCCTCCATAGAGAAGACGCAGGGACCAAGTGATTAGTAGGCGTCCCTGATCTGAGCACACCATAAGCGCCACTGACAGTGTACCCTGTAGCTGGATCAGAAAACCATCTCCAAGAATCCGCAATATCAACCTGTAACACAACATTAGACAGAATATTCCTACACTCCTCTACTAACACCTCCTCCCAAGCCCAAAGTCTCTTACGCCACCTCCAAGCGTCCCCTCCCTCATACCACCCCCAAGCAAACATTTGAGCTACTGTCGCCATTTTATTTTCTGATAACTCAAACAAACGGTGAAATCGAACGCTCAAAGACACCTCACCAACCCACCTATCCAGCCAAAAAAGAGAATTAACATCGTTACCAATATCGAGACGTAAGTTATCAGGAAACCAACTACCCGACACCAAAGCATCTCCATCACGAATGCCAACTATCGTCCTGCACCAAACCGAACTATCCCGGCCTCCAACATCCAAGCGCCCACGAACAAGGCCGTATCTAGCGGCCAAAAGTCTATACCATAAAACTTCTGTATCCTTCAGCAAACGCCAACACCATTTTCCTAACAACGCTAAATTGAACTCCCTAATTCTCCTTATTCCCAAACCACCAACCTCCTTATCCACACAAATGGGGCCCCAGTCAATCTAGGCAATTTTCCTATTATCCTCACACCCACCCAAAAACAAACGAATTAAAAGAGATTCAATAGTGGCGATGATACCTGAGGGAGCTAAACAAAAAATAGTCTCTAATGTATACTTTTGTTTGGTCCTCCAAAATAGTTCCTATAAAATACAAATAGGACTAAAAGTGAATAATTTTAGAGCTAAACTTAAAAGCTTATAAATTTGTAAGGAATAGAAACAAATTTTTTTTTAAGGAGTAAGACCGGAATTTTTTTTTTTTTTAAGGAGAAACACGTGTAACCCTTTATTTGTTATTTTCTCTCTCGCTTTCTATGCAACCAAACTAGAGGAAAAAATATATGTTCTCGTGAGCTTAACTCAATTTATATGAACAATGTATAATATATGCAAGGTCCGGGGTTCCAACCCCGACCAACAAAAAAAAAATATATATATATACCTTTCCCGTCCAAAAGAGAAGAAAATATATATACCTTTCCTTTCTTCTATTTTTTCTTTTATAAAGTATCCGCCTTTCTTCTATTTTTTCTTTTATCAAGTATCCGAAAATTCATCTCACTTTCTACTATAGTATATTCTTCCCCATTTTTTTTTTGGTTTCCACTTTCTTTTCTTTTATCTCTTTTACCCTTACTTTCTTTTCTAAACCAAATAAGGTATTAATATCAAGCAGCTTAAACTAAAAAAAAGTTTGAGAAATTTGGAACCAACTTTGTTATCGTATTAAAACCTAAAAATGTAAATGTTTTGCATAAAGTTGAGATGGTTGAGTTGGTCTAAGCCGCCAGATTAAGGTTCTGGTCTGAAAGGGCGTGGATTCAAATCCCACTCTCAACATATTTACTTTTTTTATTTTTGCTATATTAACATATTAATAGCTTGCTTTATTATGCGAAAATTGCACGCTGCCAGTGCCATCCCACTTTCCATCATTGAGGTATTAATTTTAGTAAACATGAATAATGTGGCACATCTTCAATCTTTTCTCTTTTTTTTGACAAACCTTCGATCTTTTCGTATTCTTAATTTCTTAGACTTTCGTTTATCACTAGTTCACTACCACTTCAATATACAGTATATATGAGTCCTTCCAAGTCACACTTGAATGGATCATTTGTGGTTGCTAACAAATTGTCGCACGATTTGAGGAGCTCCAGAATAGAAATTTGAATTTAATGAAGGCATCATGACACGATTTTTGGCATCATGACACACTTTTAGCGCTCTAGAACCCAGTCTATAAAAGAGAAACATTATTTGAGAAGAGAGGTTCAAATTTTCTAGATTTAGAAGACATATTTTGAAGCAAGGAACTTAGGATCTCGTGGTGGCTTGCCATCCAACTAATGGTTGGTCCTATTTCATGTAATATTACCTTCATTTAATTTAGTTATTTGTGTTTTAGTCATGAGTAGCTAAGTTTCTATTGATTAGGCCTTGGATGAACTTGTATCAAGTTGTTTGAACCATGTAATTGTATAAATTCTATTCAACCCAATTACAGTTCTAGTTTTTATTTAGAATTACTTGTGTTTAATGTTTTTTATATTTTGATCAAATACGAAATGAACTTAAATTTCAACTGACTACTAGCCTTGGTTGTTGAATTTGATCTAGTAATTTTGTTCAACGTAATGGATCAGTTTAGAGATAAATGACTTTTAGGTCGTGACTTAAAAATTAATGTTCAAGTAAAAGGCTAAATTACACATGGGGTCCTTTAAATTTGAGGTTTGTAATAGATAGGTCCTTTAAGTTTGTAAACGTTTTTAACCAAGTCCTTCTGTAAACCGAACGTTACAAAAACGCTGAAGTGGCAATTAAGTGGATGACATGACATGTTGATGGGTTAATAGCATGTCATGTCATACACTTAACTACTGGCACTTAGGAAGTCTTGTACTACACAATGTTTTGCGCTGTATCCGCTGTCTTGGCATGGGTGCCATCAGTAGTTAAATGAATGACATAACATGCTATTAACCCATTAACATGCCATATCAAAGTTTTTGTAAAGTTGGGTTAACAGAAGGACTAAGTTGCAAACATTTATAAACTTAAAAGACTTATGTGTGACCAAAATAATTTAAATGATCTATCTATTAGAAACATCAAACTTAAACAATCTATGATGTAATTTAGCCCAAGTAAAACCTTTGGCAGTTACAAACTCACATAAGAGAATATGGGTTGTAACCCTAAAAGATGACTCTGAGTCAATTGATTGGTCAAAACTATTTTGTGGTAAAACTAGAAGATTAATTGCAGAGGATAGGTGCGATTTACTAAACAACGGGAAACAAGGGATTCGAAAGACTTGATCATATTTCCTATAAATTCATTATCAATTTTATCAATATTCTGCTCATAGTTTTTTCCAACCAATTGCTTTGTGCAACATCCCCCCAATGATGATGACATTACCAAGTTGGAATTAAAACAAACATTCGTCATGGATACAAATTGTATTTATTACTTCGATAGTTTTAGCACACTTGCTAAAAATTTATCAAGTTTTTGGCACCGTTGCTGAAAACTGTAGAATTATTTCAACTTGGCAATATCGTTATTATTTAGGATTTATATTACTTTCTTTTACATTCATTTGATTGTTTTCCATAAAAATATATATTATGATTTATGCTCTTCATGTATTTTTTTATTGTACTTTGCTGGTAAAATGTTTCTCCATGCTTTGTAGCAATGACAGACAAGGTCCACCTAGTAAATACGGAAAAGGTCATTATCCTGGACTATGATACGTATCTTCTAACTCACGAGAGAAAATATTGGGATGACAAAATCACAAGATTAAATGTGAGATGCGATTTTTATGGGGGAATCAACAAAATAACTATTGTGAAGGGCATTATATTAAGAAAAAAGATAAACAAGTGATAAAAAAACGATTACTACTCTCCACATGAAATTATTTTGGATGATTTCTCGATGTCCAATCAAGCCTCATTTGATAAAATTCAAGTTCAGTTTGGTAATTGTGATAAGAAAACATTTGAGTATGAGAAAAAGTTTCTTGGGATGGAGAGAGAGTGTCATACTACTGTGGTGGATGAAAAGCCACGAGTAAGGCGTGTCGATCTCTACCCAAAAAGTGAGACTCGACCAATGGGGATTAAATAGATGATTGATTCGCAAAAAGATACATGTTCTTCTCTATGGTGGGAGAGCTCAAATTCCAAAGGTCTAGCAGTTAGAGCATGGGAGCATGTACTTCTTTGTATGAAGTTCATGAAATTCTTATCAAATAAGACGAAGAAGAAATATGATGTGTTTTTCTGTCATATATGACACCCTAAACATTGGTTAAAATGTTAAGCTTAGTGATGTAAAAGAAAATGCTTGAAAAATTTGAAACTAAATATGTGTAATGGTGTATATGTTTTCAAATGGAAATTATGTTGGATTAGGGAACTCGGAGATTTAGTTATTAGACTTTCCGCAACCACACAAATGAATTGGAAATCAATTAATCACCCAAAACCTTATATGTATGTGTGTATGTTTATATATATATAATTTCAGTTTTATGTTGCTTATCATCTATTGTTTCATATAATTTGAGACTTCTCACTCACGCAGTACTTGCAACCAAATAGGAAAGAAAAAAAAAACTTCAATACACAAAAATTGACCAACCCAAACATAAAATATAAAGGTTAAGGAAGTAAATCTACCAAAGTGAGAGATAGTTAGAGAGAATATACAACACAAGTGATTTCAATCATACATTCCAAAATACGCAAACAATTAAAGCTACCACAAGGTCTGAAATACTAAGGGTTGTGAAGATTCTCACTAGAATCTCATAGAACATGCGATCTTTCAAATCGATGCAATCCAAATTATTTTTCGCCATGTTTCACGCATCAGTGATAAAGAAGAAATTAATTTTGCATGAATTTTTTGATTAAATCAAACAATTAATTGATAATATATATCATGAATGATTTCTCTAAAATATTAAATTAATGTAATTGATCAATTATATTTGAACTTATCAAATATAGATGTAGATATGTACTACTATGTAACTAAGTGATACAATTTTGAGTGAAAAATTAGATCCTACGAGGCAAATGTGAGGTATGACAATAAAACCCCTAATGCAAATAGATCTAGATTGCCTGTGAATTTCTTTTAAACACTTTACATCCAATGGTATTAAAAAAGTGATGTGAACAATATTTTTTATGGGCAATTCAACATTTACCTCAATCGGTATATCTTTCATATATTTAGCTGCTCTAAAGCTCATTTACATCGTATTATCATATATTAAGTAAATGAGTTGAATAATACAATAAAATATAACTGAATATTTATTTAACATTTAATTAATTACAATGTATTTATTGTCAAATCCATCAAAGATATAGCAACATATCAATGTTGCTACTAATAATATAAATAATAATTTAACATGACTTTTCTCTAAAAAAGAAGTTGAGTTTGATTCATGAAGTGGTTCATTTGGGCTGTACCTCAACTCTGATATAAAAAACCAAATGTCCCACTACCAACTCGATGATTAATTTCACCGGGCCTAATATGTGAGGGTACATTGGGACTCTGCCTAAGGACAAAAGATCTTAATTATCCTCGATTAGCCAAAAGAAATATTTAAATGCTTTAACCCAAAAAAAAAATGCAATTCCAAAATTCAAAGAAAAATTTGACTACATTTATGGCTTACTTAGCTAACATTTATTTCTCTCAATGCTTAATCTTCTTCTCTTTCATGAACGTCAAAGTCATGCTATATGTCTTTCATTTCCTTTATACCCTATATCCAAAAAAAAATTTGACGATACATATGTCCTAGTTTGGAAAACAAAAATTGATGCATACCCTAATTCTCATCTCCAAGTTCCCTAAGACAACTTTAATTCCATCTTAAAACACAAAAAACAAAACACATATTTTGTTTCAATTTTTTCTGAGTGAATCTCTAAAATAAATTTTGTCAAAATATGATAACTTTCTGGATTTTGTCAAACTCACCATCAATATAAAATTAATTTATATCGTTTGGTCTGAGTTTTTTTGTATATTTCTCCATCCAATTCAAAATCATTAGCTCACAACAGATCTTTAGAAAAACATATGTATGATGAAATTTAGTATATGATTTAGTACTTTGATATTATTGAAAAGTCATCTGATATGCAACTAATTTTAATGAAGCATCTTAATGTACGAAACTTAGGCCCACATAGAACAGCACCACAATGACAATATTAATCTGCACCAAATTGGAAGTCATAAGTCAGACGTTGGCCCTTATGTATGTCACAAAGTTGCAAATATATGAATTCTTGTTTAACTGTCTATTATCCATTTCCACATCTCAATAGTCGAGCATAAACTATGATTGATATATCTTGATTTGTTTCCCTTAGACGTCTTATATAACACAATATCTCGATTGACTTCTCCAACATATTCAATGAAACTCTCCAAGCTTGATATCTTCATATGTCACAATTCCAGAACTACATTTCTCAATCTTAACCATTTTATCTTTGTCACAAGATGATTCTGAAAAGCCTCGTTGAGACATACATGATGCTTCTAAATTTATGTATTCGATTCGATTTATGTATGCATTCATTTTGTTTTTTGAATGAGAAATATTAGTAATTAATCCACTCAACAAAATAAAGTAAATATTAACACTTGTCATTAAAAAAATGGATGTATGGACAAGTCGGATCGAAAACTAAAGTTTATAAGCATCATGTCTATCTCAATAAGGCTTCTCATCATCATTTTGTAAAAAAGATGAAATTGGTTAAGAGTGAAAATGTGGTTCTGGAATTGTGGTAGACGAAGATATCAAGCTTGGAGAGTTTGTTAATGAATATGTTGGAGAAGTTAATTGAGATATGGTGTTATATAAGGCATGTAAGGGAAACAAATCAAGATATATCAATCATAGTTTATGCCCGGATATTGAGATGCGGAAATGGATAATAGACGGTGAAACAAGAATTCACATATTTAACTCTCATAACATACAGAAGGGCGAGCATCTGACTTATGACTACCAATTTGGTACAAATCAATATTGGCATTGTCGTGTTGTTCTATTGAGGCATAAGCTAGCTACACTAAGATGATGCAATAAAATTAGTTGCATATCAGATGATTTTTCAATAATATAAAAGTATTATATACTAAACTTCATTAACATATATTTTTTCCAAAGCTCTGTTGTGAGCTAATGCTTTTGAATTATATTGGTTGAATTAATATACAACAAACTAAAACCAAAATATATAAATTAAGTTTATATTGATGGTGACTTTGACAAAACCGAAAAGATTATTGTGATTTTGAAAGAAAAAAAATATTTTAGAGATTCCTCAGAAAAATTTGAATCGAAATATGTGTAATGGTGTATGTGTTTTGAGATGGAAATTACGTTGGATTAGGGAACTCAAAGATTCAGTTATTAGACTTTGCGCAACCACAAAAATGAATAATTGACCAACTCAAACATAAAATATAAGGGTTAAGGAAGTAAATCTACCATAGTATAGTGTGAGATAGTTAGAGAAAACATACATGATTTCAATCATACGTTCCAAGATACGCAAACAATTGACGCTACCACAAGGTCTGTAACACTAAGGATTGTGAAGATTCTCACCAGAATCTCATAGAACATGAGATCTTTCAAATCGATGCAATCCAAATTATTTTTCGCCATGCTTCCTGCATCAATGGTAAACAAGAAATTAATTTTGCAGGATTTTTTTAATTAAATGAAACAATCTAATTGAGAATATATATCATGAATGATGTCTCTAAAATATTAAAGTAAGGAAATTGATCAATTATATTTGAACTTAGAAAATATAGATGGACATATGTACCACTGTGTAACTAAGTGATACAATTTTGAGTCAAAAATTAGATCCTATGAAGAAAATGTGAGGTATGGAAATAAAATCCCTAGTGCAAATATTAGATCTAGAATTCTTGTAAGAAAATGTGAGGTATGAGTTAGATTCAACTCGATTGTACAAAATTCATATATCTCAATTCGAGCACAAAATTAAATGCAAGAAAAATATGTAAGAGAAGCGGAATCTGGAAAACAAAACATGTACTAAGTTTAAAGAAAATATTGACATACCTCTTACTCTTATTCTCATATCCTAACGAATGTATCTGAGCTCTCTAATACAATGATTGACTGAAGATTAGAATATATAGAACCCAATAATTTGAAATATATAGGACTTTTTTTTCAATATAATAATGGAAATAAAAGTATACATTCAAATCATTTGGTCAAAGAAAGCTGACATGTTGACACCATTAAAAATAGTCCTCTAATAAAAAAAAATTACCATAAAAATATATAAAAGATAATTGAGTCAAAAAACATTAAAAGAAAAACATAAAAAGATAAACCAAGTTATTGAACTCAGATCGTTAATGATCTCACAAAGGATAAACTCTTTCGGAGAATTGAGTTCAATTCTTGGGTATAGGTTATACTTACCTCACGGTCGAACTTCAGATTACTAAGACTCGTTTCTCCTGAGAACCGAAGGGTGAAGAAAAACATAAAAAAATAATTTGAAATCTGTAAATGAGTTATTTTTTTACGTAAATGAGGTTTATATATTGTCAATTTTATTTCATTATTAATCATATTAATTTTTTTTACATCTTCATTGAATAATACAGTAAAATATAACTGAATATTTGTTTAACACTTAATCAATTACAATGTATTTATGGTCAATTCCATCAAAGATATAACAACATATCAATGTTGCTTGAAATTATATAAATAATAAACCAACATAGAGTTGAAAGAGTTTGATTCATGAAGTTGTTCATTTCAGATGTAGCTCAACTATGATATAAAGAATCAAGTGTTCCACTATCAACTTGGGGATTCATTTTATTGGACCTAATATGTGAGGATATCTTGGAATTCTGCCTAAGGATTAAAGATCTTAATTATCCTCATTGGCCAAAAAATATTTAAATCCTTTGACCAAAAAATATATTTAAATGCAATTCCAAAATTCAAAGCAATATTTGACTACATTTATAGCTTCTTTAGTTAAAGTTTCTTTCTCTCAAAGCTTAGTTTTCTTCTCTTATATAAATATAAATGTCAAAGTCATGCTATATATTTTTTTTCTAATACTTCCTCTGTCCCTTAATAAGCGAGCATTTTGTAAAAAAAAAATATTGTCCTAAAATAAATGACTCATTTTAGTTTTCAATGCAATATTAATTACTTTTTTTCCAATTATAACTCTAATTAATACTACTTCCATCACTCTCAATTCAATATATTCTACTTTGCATTTATGATAATGGTAAATGCACCAATATTTGACAAAAGCATTTAAAACCTTTTTTTTTCTCTCCTTCACTAATACGTTTTCCTTAATACAAGTGTGAAATGAGCAAAAAACTCACTTAAATTGGGACGAAGGGAGTACCATATATCCCCAAAAATTGATGCAAATGTCATAGTTTAACTTACTGTATTGGTTTCGAGTATCCTTATACTCCTTTTAATAAAATCTTGCTTATAAAAGAAAACAAGTGACATTTTTATCGTACATACTACATTGATTTATTTACCTATACCCATTTAAATGATGGGAGATGTTGGGTCATGATAGACTTTTAGCAAATGTACTAAAAATGTATCGAAGTAATAAAATAATTAAGTTTGTATCCACGAGGACTGTGCTAATCTCAATTTGGCAATAAAGTAAATATTTAGGATGTATAAATTATTTTGTTTGCCTTAGGCAGTAGGTTTGATTGCATAAAAAGTAAATAAAGAGAAAATAAAGATTGTTTGGAAAATATAGAGATGAGATCAAGTCTTTCGAATCCTCTGTTTCCCTTAATTGGTATACTGCACCTATTTCTCACGAATGATTCTCTAGTTCCACGATGGTTAACAAAATAGCCCTAATCAATCCCTTGACCTATGACCCTCTTCTTCGATTATAGCCCCTAATTCCTTAGGTGATCTAATATTCTTTGAAGGTTTTAAGAACGTTAACTTAATATCACAAATAAACGATTATCCATTCCTAGACTAACCATGTTTATTTGAACAATTCAATTAGGTCTAAGTCAAAAGCTATGGTCAGTAGTCATTCGTTCTCACTAAATCATGTTTACATTTGATCAGGATATAAAAAGCATTAAAAACAATTGAATTGAATAAAGACTAGATTGTCATTCGCAATTTTTAGAGTTTCACAGCAACATGGCTCAATTAGAGTTGCAAAGAATCATCTCAGACCTACTCTCTAAAAATTAGTTAGACATAATTGAAGGAATAAACAACATAGTAAAGAAAATAAATCGATAGAGTTCCGCCGTTGCCGGCTTCCTCTTCAATTACTTCTCAATAGGTGTTGATGTTGTTTTCCAATTCTATGCTCATGTGTGCGTCTGTCGTTTTCTTTCTCCTGAAACCCTCCAAAACGTATGGCTTTTTCTTGCTTCTGCCAAAACGTGATTGTCCCCGTGTGGTGCGGTTGTTCCTTTTTATATCCTTGTAACGTAGTTCCCTAAGTTTTACATGTTACGTTTTTCTCCCTTGGATCAAACATAAGCCAATAAATTAATATGAATTCTTAAATCCATTGCTGTTTGACACCTCCTTGTTCTTGTTCATGTGGCTCTTTTATATCAATCATGTTTTCTCTTGCTTTCATTTCTTTCCTAGTGCTACATGTTCCTTCTCAAATTACCCATCAAGTATATCCATAGACATATAGCCACAAACTAGTAGTAATAATAGCTGATGAAACCTTTTTGACTCAATAAATAAAAAATGATAATTTATTTAAAATGACTCTAAATTAAGTACTAAATTAATAAAAATAGAATTAAAAAGACTATAAAAATGTGATATGACGGACTGTCATCACAACCCCAAACTTGAACCATTCCTTGTCCTCAAGGAATTTAATTGTAAAATTGACAATTGAAAGTAAAATAACAATTATCTAACCAAGTAGTGAAACCCAAAAGTTCATCTCCCTCTAGCCAACGATGAGCTAGTTTGACTTTCATGCATCCACCATTCACAACTCCACGCAACAAAATGAATAGAGTTCACACACAGTCGACATGCAAGTTTACATATTACCATACGCTTGAAAAGTTTCTAAACGTCAATCAAAATCAATGTCATTACACACTTTGAGGTCTTTAAGGGTTATAACGGGGCTTAGGTGAAGGTGGGATAATATTTGGATAAGTAGGCTACACAAAATCTTGAGTTAGGCACTCCTACGGAAATTAAAGCACAAATTCAATCTCTCATTCACCTTTGGAACAACAATTTTTGTAAGGGTACTAGAGATTGTTTGTAACAATTGGGACAATCGAGTTTGAAGTTACTTGGATTTTTGATGTTTTGTCCCTTTTTCATTCTATTTTCTCTTTTTTTTTAATACACCATTTTGGCGTATTGTTCATGATAATGTTCTTTCTTTGTTCTCTAGTACCCCCCCAAACTTATTATTTAGCAACATTCTACAATGCCTAACTCAGATATAACATTTTGGGAAAAATCCTAAAAGCGTCTAAGCTTGTAATGTAGTTTGTCACCGAGCAAAAAGATCTAAACCTACCGGCTCAATTTGGCTTAAAAAAGGATAAAATATCAATTAACATCAGGGTAGACTTCAAAAGGCTTACAGGGCCAAGTGCTTTTGCATCAGTGTGTATATGACCAAGATCAATCAACAGTAAAGAAACAATGCAAGTTCTAGAAATGTAGTTGCACGGAACAGTAAAATAAAATTTGGTTATGAACCTTACAATGTTAGATTTCTGGGAGTTGTGACTACCTATCACACATTTCGTACACTTCGCCTTTGAAATACAAGTCACTCCTCCTTATGAACTTTTTGGAATACCACTTGAACAAGCAATTGTTACTAAACTGGAAAAGGTCAAGAAACAAGAAACTTCATTAATAATAAACAGGCAAACAATTAAAGTTATTGAAAAAGGGAATCAAACTGACAAAACTGACATCTGACAAAGACTAGTTAATGAAAGAAAAAGAACTGATGTTGACTTCGTTTTTTTTTTCTCTTTTTTTTGGTCCATTTTTTCAATTTTTTTTTCTTTATATTTTTTTAATAGAAATACCTGCAAAATAAAAAACATTAAAAAAATAAGGATGGGTTGCCTCCCACCAAACACTTTCTTTTACGTCATTGAGCTTGACACTTCAACCACTGTTAGGGTGGAAAAAATGACAACAAAAATATATCATCTTTCTTCTTCCTCTTGTTTGGCAGGAATTTCATGAACTTGGCATAAAGTATCAGATACTCCCATGCACTCACTGTTATTCCTTTGGAATTTAAGCTCTCCCACCTTAGAGAAGGACATGCATCCATTTGCACACGAGTTATTTCTTTAATCCTCGTTGGTTGAAACTTCAGAAAAAGACCAATACTCTTTAACTGTGGATTTTCTTCCACCACAATATCATGACAATTAGTCTCCATCTGAACCAACTTCTTCTGAGACTCATATCTTTTATCAACAAGATCACTACACTGAACCTCAAATTTTTCAAATGAAACTTGATTTGACATCAAAAAATCATCTAGAACATTTTTAAGTTGAGTATTGTAATCTATATTGACCACTTCCTACTCTTTTTCTTTAACTATGTATTGCTCCTCGCAAAAGAGACTACCATGATAACCTCCACAAAAATCGCAACACATACTCAATCTTGTTTCCAAATCCTTTATATGTAGAGATATCATGTATTTTTCATATCGTAGGATTTCAATCTCTTCAGAATCTACCAGTGATCGACTATCCCACATTGCTACAAAACTCAGAGAAACCTTTCAGTAGCACAACACAAAGAAATATATTCGAAGAGCATAAATCATAATTTTTTTTTCAATTTTTTTTCAATATATAAAGAAAAATATAAATGACAGAAATCCTAAATAAAAACAAAATTGCCAAGTTGAAATGATTTAACAGTCCCCCGCAGCGGTGGCAAAAACTTGATAGACTTTTAGCAAGTGTACTAAAAATGCATCGAAGTAATAAAATAAGTTCGTATCCACAAGGACTGTGTTAATCTCAATTTAGCAATAAATAAATATTTAGGATGTATAAATTATTTTGTTTGCCCTAGGCAGTAGGTTTGATTGCATAAAAAGTAAATAAACAGAAAATAAAGATTGTTTGGAAAATATAGAGAGAGATGATATCAGGTCTTTCGAATCCCTTGTTCCCCTAATTGGTATACTGCACCTATTTCTCACAAATGATTCTCTAGTTCCACGACTTAACAAAATAGCCCTAATCAATCCCTTGACTTAGGACCCTCTTCTTCGATTACAACCCCTAATTCCGTAGGTGATCTAATATTCTTTGAAGATTTTAAGAACGTTAACTTAATATCACAAATAAACGATTATCCATTCCTAGACTAACCATGTTTATTTGAACAATTCAATTAGGTCTAAGTCGAAAGCTATGGTCAGTAGTTATTTGTTACAATTGAATTGAATAAAAACTAGATTGTCATTCACAATAAATAGAGTTTCACAGCAACATTGTTCAATTAGGGTTAGAAAGAATCATCTCAGACCTAGTCTCTAGAAATTAGCTAGACATAATTAAAGAAATAAACAACATAGTAAAGAAAATAAATCAATAGAGTTCCGTCATTGCCGGCTTCCTCTTCAATTACTTCTCAATAGGTGGTGCTGATGTTGTTTTCCAATTCTATGCTCATGTGTAGAGCTGTCAATTTATAGGGCCTTGATGATTTGAGCCCCAACTCCATTGACATGAGGGCTTAAAATATTTCAAGTGAATGAGCCTTTTTTTTTATAAGCCCCAAAATAGCAAGCCCTACATATTAAGGGGGCCTAAAATTGGCCCCATTTCCCTTAATTTTTTCTTTCCAATTTTTTTTCCTCAATATTTTTCCTAAACTTTTTTTTTCAACATTTTTTTTTAAACATGATATGCACATTTTTTTCAACAATTTTTTTAAACCATGATAAGTGCTCACTCAATTTTTTACTCACAGTAATTCCTAATCTAATGCAATGACGCCATCAAATACTGTTATGTATAAGCCTACTACAAAAGGATTGGATAACTGTTAAACTTGTGTTGTTGTTAAACCATAGGTGGGGTTGAAGGTGGATTCTATTGGAAATTTGCAGTATACCAC
>Ga0228711_1003339_pt1 | contig 24886 bp, 10 predicted proteins | sample MedpolnodulmetaG_2_FD_177996 | JGI IMG/M metagenome (GOLD analysis project Ga0228711, IMG submission 177996) | Root nodule microbial communities from Medicago polymorpha collected in Santa Monica, California, United States - brown nodules | ecosystem: Host-associated > Plants > Roots > Nodule... | reverse complement strand
GGAAGAAGTGAAGAAAAGGCATTAATATGCTTTTGTCATTATCTTTAGTGATGGGGAACATTGTCGAATTTTTGTATGCCTGTTCTTTCTTTTAAGTTATTCATTGAAAATCGTATTGATGCAGATTATCTTTAGTTTCATATAAGAGGTAGATTGAATAGGTGAAGATTGAAGATGGTGAATTTGATTGAATTTGAAATGGAATTAGGGTTTAGAAAAATGGTTCAGATTTTTGTGTGAAAAATAATTAATTGATTTGTAATGGTTCGGTTCGGTTCGGTTCGTAACAATTAATTACGGTTAACAACGGGTGAAACCATTGCAGGATATGATTGAATGTGAACAGTTCTACATGTTCCCTCTTTTAATTTAAATAAATCTGAACCACCTATTTAATCTATTGGTGTTTTTCTCGTGGTTCGTCGATGAGGGACCTGATTGGACCCTCACCCTAGAATCCACCCTAAATGATGACATTTATTTATTATTGATTGATAGATTTTTCAGCTCCAACAACCACAATGAGATTGCCATAATTTATTTTTCAAATTGCATTAACACCATTAATATCGATTGAGTGTGGTAAACTAATACTCTTGTAAGATGTAACCTTGTTCCTTCCATGCTTGTGAAACTTCTTTGTGAGGATAATGATGATAATATTTGACTTCCTCACGTATAATAATTATTGGTTAAATTTTCCATACTCCTCTTTAATAAAATTATGACATCTATTTATTTGTTGGATCATGTTAATTTATGCCCTTAGGATACATGTTAAGCATTAATTTTATTCCAATAATAGTAAGAATTTAATGAAAAAAATTAATATTAAACTTTTTTAGCAATAAATTAACACAATTTTTAATGCATAATTTCTATTAATAAAATTCTTAACATGTGCCCTAAAGGCACAAGTTAACATTTCCCTTATTAGTTTATTACTTTCTTAATTTGTGTGGGAACACCTTAATGGAAGTTGATCCAGAAATACAGACAGTAATAGAACAAGTGCATTAACAATTTCGTTGTTATCTTCCAATTATTATGCACTACTATCACATTCAAGTGAACCGTTTACTCTTTGAAGTCAAGTCTTTCATTCCAAGTCAATCAACCCAACTTGCTAATAGGGCTAAAATGTGTGGTACTATTAGCGTGAACATTATCTTCATGTGATAAAATAAAAATAAAAACTACGGTATTTTATTCTTATATAATCATTTAAATTGTAAGCGGATTTTGTATAAAAATAATAAAGATATCATGGTTTTTGAGAAATTAGTAGTTAAATATGTTTTTTATCCTTATCAATATTTCATTTTTTTCATTTTATTGTTCTTAAAAAAAATTGACTTTTAGTTCCTCAAAAAAACAAAATCCACATAGTTGTGTCTCTGCTTTTAAATCAAGTCATACATACCTTTTAGATTTTTGAATGATTTTTTACATGATTGTTTAGAATATTACAAGAATTTGTCCAAAAAAATTATAATTTTTTAACAAATCATAAATTAAATATGAATTTCAACGCAAAATCCATAAAAATATTATATTTAATTCATCCCTTGTTAAAAAAATTAAACTTTTACAAGAGAAAATTATATTATATAGTATTAAACATGAATGCATAAAAATAAAAAAAATTCTAATGATACAGGTTGAGTTGACTTAAAAACAATGACCAAAAGTGGAGATCTATTCACGTCTCCTACCATAAACGGCGCCAATTGTATCCCTTAAAAAGATATAACTTATCGATGAGATGATGGGAGAATCACATCCCAGTTAACCTTTTGTTTTAATGGTAAATAAATTTCCTACAAGCATACAAACATATACAAATCGTATACAAGAAATACTCAAGTCAATTAATAACAAAATCAAAGGAGCTCTTTCACAATAAAACAAGGGCGAAAATTAAAACAACACGAGAAAACCATCCAACTTTTCATTAGGATAAACCCGACGATCAAGTCTTTCATTCCAAAAGACTCCCCAACTTTCCGACTGGGATAAATGTGTGGAACCATTAGAATGAAAAATATCTTCATGTGATGATAAAATAGAAATTATAGGGAGTATTTTGTGGTCCAAAATCGTCTATATTCAATAATGACATGCTGATTTTGTATAAAAAAAATAATGATATCGTTGTTTCTGAAAAGATCGTAATTTATATATTTATTTTCTATTCAATTAATATTACATCGACTTTTTTCTATATGAATATATCATAGGTAAAACAAACACTAGACTTTTTTTTGAACAACACAACACTAGATTATATAGTTGGTTTCCAGTAATATTAATTTACCAACTGCAAAATGAGGACTCGTTTCCAATTGCTGGTGTGATACATTTGTCAACAACAGTTGCTCTTGCTTTGAGTTTGAGTTCAATGACTGATAAACATGCTTTGCTTTCTTTAAAAGAAAAGCGTACCAATGGTATACCTGATGCTCGTGAAACTTCTTTGTGATGATGATGATAATATTTGACTTCCTCACGTAAAATAATTATTGGTTAATTTTTCCATACTCCTCTTTATTTGAGTTTAAATTTGAAAATTTGTGTATTTATGGCATGTTATTTAATGGGAGAATAACTATTTTCATTGTCTTTTCATTTTATAAAATATCGAATTGTATCATTGTGATAAGAATAACGCAACAACGGAATATATTGGCAAATAACTTGACTCGCACATGGTCTTGGGATGAGCTCTCAGTTCGTTTTTTAAGAAATAAATCTTTCTTTTTTTTCTTTGTCTTTTAAAATCTATAATTGTTTATTTGAGGAAAAGAAATAGTGTAATCACATAATGAATAGTTAAACATGCATATCATATATTATATGTACTCGTGAGCTTAGGTCAGTTGATTAGGACAATACATAAAATATGTAAAGTCCGGGGTTAAACCCCGGCCACTACCAAAAAAATATGCATATTATATGAAAAACATAAATAATTTTATAAAAGTAACTTTCAAAAAACAATTAGAAATAAATGAAAGTGCCCCTCAAAAAACAATAAAAGTAAATGAAAGTAGTATATTTTTATTCAATACGAACGTGATATATTATTTATTTTCAAATGCGTGAGTAGAATTAAATATTAAAGATTGGAGACAGTTATTGATAAACGAATGATGTCTAATTTTTTCTCTAAAATTGTTATACTTCATTAGGTATTTATATATGAAGATAAATAACATATCCAATTGTGAATAAATATAAATTTATAAAATTATGACATTTATTTATCCATTTCCTTAATTTGTGTGGAAACACCTTAATTGAAGTTGGTCTAAAAATAGAGAGAGAGTAAAACAACACACAGAAGAGGGATAAAGTTCCTTCTACAATGTTAATTGTTTGAACCAAAGAGAATTAGTTGAGGAAACTAAGTCGACCTAGATTAATTTTAGCTTTCGTCTATAGTAGTATCATGGAGGACTATGTTCTCTAAAAAAATAAAAAGGACTATTTTTAAAGAAAAAAATGCATCAAGAAAATTGCATAGACTTATATTTTAGGAGAAAGGTCTTCAAAGGGTTATAATCAGGTGACAATTTTTGAAAAGAGAGAGTACCTCATTACGTATTAAACAATTTGTGTCTTCTCTTTTAATTATTATCACAATCAAATCAAGTAACAGTTTACTAGTCTTTCATTCCAAGTCAGTCAACCCAACTTGCTGATTGGGCTAAATGTGTGGTATTATACTATTGTGAGCATGAAGATTATGGTAAGGACAATGTATAATGTATGCAACGTCTGGTGGTTCGAACCTCGGACACCACAACAACAAAAAAATCGTGCATTCAAGATTGATATGTTGCTCCCTAAAAAAAAGAAGAGTAAATTACACTCATCTTCCTTCAAAGATACTTGAATTATACTCTCATCCCCCTCTTATGTTAAAATATACACTCCTCTTCCTTGAAAAGTAAAATTTATACTCTCATTCCTTATAAGATGCTTGAATTACAACCTCTTCCCTTAATAATTAAATATGCACTACAATTTAATCTATTTTAACATAAATAAATATTTTTATGATATATATTAATTTTGAATCACCATTTAACAAAAAATAATTCATTTCTTTATAATTTAAATGTCTATGATAACTAAATTTAAATATTTTGCTATTGATTATATAATTTAGAGTATAAAATTAACTTTTAAATAACCATGTTTTATCGTCTTTAGTAATTTTTCACATATTTTAATTTTATTTTGGGTTGTTTAATATTTTATAATAGGGTTTAAAACTACATGTTAATGAAATTGTGAATAAAAAATATCGAAAAATATGTATTCAATTTTTTATTATATTAAAATAGACCCGCAATGCTATTTTTTTCGAAGTGTGTTAAAATTTTTTTTTTGCTAGATTATTAGAAATAAAAAATATTGAGGGAGTAAAGTGTAGATTTTAACATAAGAGGGGAGGGGAATGTAATTCATGTTTCTCTTAGGGGAGGGGAGTGAAAAGTTTTCTAATATGTTTTGAATAAGAGGGAGGGAGTGTATATTTGAACATAAGAGGGAAGGGATTGTAATTCAAGCATCTTTGAGGGGAGGGGAGGGAAGGGGAGTGTAATTTACTCGAGGATAAAGATACTTATCGCGAAGAAATTCTCACGAGCGTATCCCAATTTTGATTCCACTGTATGCCAAAAAAAAATTGTCCCATCAACCCCATGATTTCCAGCCAGCAAGCATTTTTATTGGTTAAGCATTGTTCGCTATCTGCTCGGGACACTTTCTCTCAGGGTATATAGCAATACTCTTTACTCAAAAAAGAATGATATGTTGTGTTTCCTAAAAAAAATAATGATATGCTGATTTTATAAAATTAAATATGTTTTTATCGTTATAAATATTTCAATTTTTTTATTGTCCTCAAATTTATTTTTTTTCTCTGAAGTTCCTCAAAAGTTTTTTATTCACACTTTTGCTACTCTACTTTTAAATCAAATCATATGTACCATCTAAATTTCTGAATGAGTTTTTGTATGATTGTTTATAATATTATAAGAAACTCTTCTAAAAATGTTAGAATTGTGTAATAAAACATAAATTAAACAAGATTTTTAATTGCAAAAAATACAAGAATTCATATTTAATTCATTTCTATCCAAAAAAAAATCAAACTTTTGCAAAATAAAATTTTATACTGTACTCAACATGAATGCAAATAAAAATTCAAAATTTTGTATGATACATGAGTGGATTGAAAAGCAATAACCAAAAATGGTGATAAAAAAATTTAGAGGACTAAAAATTAAAAATGGAAGAAAAAATTTTGGAGGACTAAAATATATTTATTTTTCAATTAAGATTGTTTTTTAAAAGAAAGGCAAACACTGCCACATTTTGACTGTTGCAATCCATATTCATTCCAATTCTTTCCTTTCCTAGTGAACGTGAGTCCTCAGTTCACGCAGTTTTGTTGTTGACCAAGCACTTATTTTTTGGTTTGCAAAGTACACTTTCTAATTACATCTATTTCTTTCAATATCTATAAATTATAGCTCAAAACAGACACTAGATTATAGGACTCATTCCAATAATACACATTCACTAACTGCAAAATGAGGACTCATTCCCAGTTGCTGGTGTACTACATGCTGTCAACAACAGTTGCTCTTGCTTTCAGTTTGAGTTCAGTGACTGATAAACATGCTTTGCTTTCATTGAAAGAAAAGCTTACCAGTGGTATACCTGATGCTCTTCCATCATGGAATGAATCTCTTCATTTCTGTGAATGGGAGGGTGTTACATGCGGTCGACGCCACATGAGAGTCTCTGCCTTGCATTTGGAAAATCAAAATTGGGGTGGTACTCTTGGACCATCCTTAGGAAATCTAACCTTTCTCAGAAAACTCAAACTTCTCAACATCAATTTGCATGGTGAAATTCCAAAACAAGTTGGTCTTTTGAAGAGGTTGCAAATTCTTGACTTGAGCAAGAACAATTTTCATGGTAAGATTCCTTTTGAGCTTACCAACTGCACCAATCTTAAGGAAATTATCTTGTTGTACAATCATCTAACTGGAAATGTTCCCTCATGGTTTGGTTCCATGATGCAGCTTAATAAGTTGCTTCTTGGAGCTAATAATCTAGTGGGTATGATTCCGCCTTCCTTAGGAAATATTTCATCACTCCAAAACATAACACTTGCATGGAATCAACTACAAGGAAGTATACCACATGTCTTGGGTAAGTTGTCAAATTTGAAACTGCTAAATTTGGGTTCAAATAATTTCTCAGGTGAAATCCCTAATTCTCTTTACAACTTATCAAATATTCAAACTTTTGTCCTTGGAGAAAACCAATTGTTAGGTTCTCTTCCATCAAATTTACCTCTTGATTTCCCCAAACTTAAAGCCTTCTCGGTAGGAGGGAACCACATGGTCGGAAAGTTTCCTTGTTCAATATCCAACCTCACAGAATTGCGATATTTTGATATATCTTGGAACGGTTTCAATGGACCAATACCTCCAACTTTGGGATCCTTAAACAAACTTCATATTCTTCATATTGGTAATAACAATTTCGGGAGTGGTGGAGCTAACGATTTAGATTTTCTTTCCTCGTTAACCAATTGTACACTATTGCAAGAACTAATTTTGGATAACAATAGATTTGGCGGTGTATTGCAAGATTGTATAGGCAACTTTTCTACCAATCTAACTTGGCTTAGTATGGCGGGTAATCAAATATATGGAAGAATACATGAAAGAATTGGACAACTGATAGGTCTAACAGGTTTAAATATGAAGAAGAATTTCTTTGAGGGAACAATTCCAGATTCAATTGGAATGTTGAAGAATATGGTAATATTGGTCTTGCAAGAAAACAAATTATCTGGTAAGATTCCTATTGTTATTGGCAATCTTACCAAGTTGTCTGAGTTTTATCTGCATACTAATAAATTAGAGGGAAACATTCCATTGACTCTCAGATATTGCACCAAGTTGCAATCATTTGGTGTTTCTGACAACAACTTGAGTGGCCATATACCTGATCAAACATTTGGCTATCTAGAAGGTTTAATAAATCTTGACTTGTCCAACAACTCCTTGACCGGTCTCATTCCTTCAGATTTTGGTAACTTGAAGCATCTTTCCATATTGTATCTATACACAAACAAGTTGTCCGGTGAAATTCCCAATGAACTTGCAGGTTGTTTGACACTAATAGAGCTTATGTTGCAAAGAAACTTTCTCCATGGAAATATACCTTCCTTCTTGGGCTCCTCATTAAGATCCCTCCAAATCTTAGACCTTTCTAGCAATAACTTCTCAGGCATAATACCCAGTGAGCTGAAAGATATGACATCATTGAGTATACTGAACTTGTCTTTTAACCATCTCTACGGTGAAGTTCCCATTGGAGGGATCTTTAATAACTTAACAACAATTTCACTCATTGGAAATAAAGATCTTTGTGGGGGAATTCCTCAACTGAAACTAGTTGCATGCTCTATATCACCTTTAAAGAGACACAAAGGGTCTTTTAAAGTTATCTTCATCAGTATATTTGGTGGGGTTTTAGCATCCTTTATAGTTTTTATCTCTTTATGTTATCTAAGGAAAAAGACAAGAAAGATACTTTCTTCCGCATCACTACGAAATAGGCAAGTAGGGATTTCTTATGGAGAGCTACATGAAGCAACCAACGGATTTTCTTCCTTAAATTTGGTAGGCATAGGAAGCGTTGGTTCTGTATACAAAGGATCCCTTCTCCAGTTTGAAGGACCAATTGCAGTAAAGGTGTTGAAGCTTGAAACTCATGGGGCATCGAAGAGTTTTTTGGCTGAATGTAAAGTTCTAGAAAAGATGAAGCATCGAAATCTTCTGAAGCTCTTGACCTTCTGTTCAAGTGTTGATTGTAATGGTGATGATTTCAAGGCTATTGTTTATGAGTTTATGCATATGGGGAGTCTAGAATGCTTGATGCACAACAGTGAACAAACTGACTCTAGGAATCTAAATATCAACCTTACACAAAGGTTAAGTATTGCTCTTGATGTAGCTCACGCATTGGATTACCTTCACAATAGTTCTGACCAGGTTGTTGTTCACTGTGATATTAAGCCAAGCAATGTTCTTCTTGACGAGGAAATGGTTGCCTACTTAGGAGATTTTGGATTAGCTAGGTTCCTTCATGGGGCAACAGTGATTTCTAGTAAAGATCAAGGTAGTTCCTACGCAGTTAAGGGAACGATCGGATATGTTCCCCCAGGTCAGTACTCAGTACCCTCTATCCCTTAATATCTTTTAAAATGTTTATATTGTTAGCTTGGTGTTTTAATAGAAACACCTTTATTGTCATTTACATTAGTAAGTACTTGATTGAACCGTACTTATTCAAAGTTTTTGCCAATGAGTATCATAACCTAGTATATCTTTATCTCCAACTCGAAATTCACAGTACTACAAAGATTTGTTTTTAACCAAAATATATAATTGTTGTTGACATATACTCGTTTCCTTCACTTTTTTTTCCTTCTAAAGATTTGACATATACTGGAACAGAGTATGGATTAGGTGGCCAAGTATCCCCACAAGGAGATGTCTACAGCTATGGAATTCTTTTGTTGGAGATGCTAACTGGAAAAAGACCAACTGATATCATGTTTGGTGAGGGTCTAAGCCTACACGAATTCTGTCAGAAGGCAATTCCAGACAAAATCACTGAGATTGTGGATTCAAGGTTGCTTGTAACATATTCTGAAGAACATACAGAGGTTGTGGAAGACATCAATAGAGAATATTTGGTGTCCTTTGCTAGGATTGGAGTAGCATGTTCAGCAGAATTTCCTACTCAACGAATGGGCATAAAAGATGCTATAACAGAGTTGCATGCAATAAAAGAAAAATTGGCATTCTAACAACCATTGTTGTGATAACATATAAGTTGTTGTTTATGTGTACCTATCATTCCAATAAGAAACTATTCAGCTCAGAACTCTAAAATTTCCAATAAAGAAACTTGCACCGTCTCAAATCTTCCACTTTGGTGGGGGTGATGCACTTAGATTGCAACTTAGAGAGCGTCTAAATAATTTGTGCTTTATTCAACAAGTACTTACTAATGTATAAGTTGTTTCTTCGATGATAAAAGAACTAATGCATAAGCTGTTTCTTCAATGATAAGCACCACAAAGCTGTTTCTAATAGCTATTCTAAGACAGAGTATATGTTTGGTTTCAATTTTGAATGAGACTAAATTGATTCTAGAGGTATAGAATTGTCTTTAACTCTATAGTTGATTCTAACTTAGAAGCTAAGATTTGTAGTTTTTGACTCCAAATATGATTTTTACACACATTTATTGTTCAACTCATATCGAAACATAAAACACTTCCCATTCAACTCATTTTTAACTAAAATAAATTTTTCAAAATCACTTCATTTACAATCCATGTAGCACGGATACCTCTAATGGAAGGTATGTTATCACCAGCGTGACAGTGCCAACATGCTTGTGTCAGCGTCATTAAATAATCATTGAAATAATGGAGGGGTTGGATTGGAACCCTGATCACTGCGTCCGACCTAACAATTTCAGACATTTTTGCGGGTAAAGCTGAGATTTGTGGATGATCAAAATCTATTTTTATCATTGCAGAACCAAAACATATGTCAAGATAAACTCTAACTCCTCCAAACTTATTTCAAAGGAGACTTAATACAATTTATTTATTTTTTTCAATAGGACTTGATACAGTTTAACTCTAAAATCATTATAATTGACAATTCAAACTATAGTAATAATTCAAACAATTCAATTACATAAACAGAGTTTCCTCACAAGAACAAACAGAAATCTAAACTTAATATAACAATATACACAACACACGAATAAAAAAGATAAATTACCTAAACACACACGGCGGCGCGTGAAGCGCGTGAAATTTAATCAACATCATTTACGGTTATCATAATCAACAATTTCCGAATCAGTAACAGATCTAGAATGCAGAACAATTGATCTCCCAATCGAGTTAATCCAATCCTCTTTCTCCTTATCAGAATCAGCAATAAAATACATCGTATCAGCGCGTGAGGAAAGTTCAAACGCGTAGGGTTTATGAAGAATATCTTCAGCGCCTTTAACAGTGAGACAAGTAGCAACAGGAATAACACCACGCGGAATAGAAGCGCGTGTGATTGTTGAATCTTTGAACCAGAAGAGTTTCCCTTGTTTTAAAACGAACCAACGTCTTCGCCATGTTTTTATGTATTCGCCTTGTTTTGTTAACCAGCCGGTTCGTTCTGGGTTCGACCAGAATTCGATGCCGGAGTAGTCAACCGGGTTTGTGGTTGAACCGGTTGCGTAGCGCCAAAGACTTGCTGCCATTCCGGTTCGGTTTGATATCGGAATTTGGAAAGTGAATAACAACTCAGTTTGCTATGAAGAAAACAAGCTGCATCGCATTCGCATTGCTTTGCTGGATTCGCCGAACACAACGTTTTTGTCACCTTTGTCACCTAGTAGGTTTCTCAGTTCATTATTCAACATGACACGTAAGTAAAAATGTGTTGCATTGGATGTTTTAAAACAGGGTTACACTAACCATTCTCTTAAGAACTCATAAATAAAAATAAATTATAAATTTGATATGAAAAAGGTAAATTTTTAAAGAGGTAAAGTAGCCCACCTAAATTGGCACCGGAGAGAATCGAACCTAAGACCTCAAGGAGAGCACACTTCCAAATCCGAAGCCAATACCACCAAGGCAACACAAGTGGGTTACATTTTTAAAGTTTTAAGATGTTGAATACATCATTCTTAAGATAAATTTTATCTTTTAAGTTTCTTAATATATGATCTTAAGCCATTTGTTAGTATTTATTTTTAAAATACTTGCTTCGTCCCAATTTTTATGATCTTGTTGACCGTTGCACTCAATGAAGAATTTTAACTTTTAATATCTTTAATTATGTATTTGTAAAAATTATAAAAATTTGACACTCCCTTCGTCTCAAAATAATAGTCGTTTAAGGTTTTTGCATGGTTTTTAAGAAAATGATTGTGTTTATTTTAATAGTACATACAGCAAGTATCATTTACTAAAATACATTTATTAATTGTAGTTAAGTTAGATGAAATTCAATAAAAAAAAAGGTATAATAATGAAAAATAATAATAATAAATGCTGCATTAATATCCAAAAGTGACAATTATTTTGTGAAATAAAAAAAATGCTAGGACAATTATTTTGAGACGGAAAGAGTACATCATTTCCAAGATAAACTTTCTCTTTTGAGTATTACTCCCTCCGGTCTCAAATATAAGAAAAGATTCTTTTTTTAGGTTCATTGAATAATTAATGTATCTGCTTTACAATGTAGACTAGATACATTAACTACTCAATGAACCTAAAAAAGGAATTTTTTTCTTATATTTGAGACCGGAGGGAGTACAAATATTTTTCGAGACAAATTCAACATCTTATATGTTATCATTTGTCTTTATATAATTGTAGAAAAATATGATCTAAGTGTGTTATATGAATCGTGCACATAGTCGATCTATGTCTCTTATTTTAGGACAGAGGGAGTAATTCAATAAGGGTCATGCTAACTAGAATGTTAGGTTTTCGAGTTTGAACCAGAATGAAGATGATAAGTCTGATAATATCGCATTACCAACCGAACTATGTCTTCTTTTTTGTGTTGTGTTAATTTTATTTTATTCTTTTGTTACAAAGGTAAAGACAGAAGAAGAAAAAGAACAAACAGACAAAAAAAGCTAACTATTCCTTAAGGAATAAAGTGGCAGCGGCATCACTTCTAAGAATATTGTCAAGACCAACAGAGGGCGACTCGTGAAGAAGAAGATCAATATCAGAAGAAACTCCAAGCTTTGCCATGAAGTCTGCACACTGATTCCCCTCTCTAAAAGAGTGTGAGAAACTGTAACATTGGTGTGGTGAAGCAAATTTTATATATCTTGGATGAGAACAGCATAGATATGGTACCTCTCAATGGGTCCATTAATTAATAAGATTAATGCAAACAAGAGAATCAAAATAGCAAGGAATCTCCATATAACCCAAATCATTCGTCATGATAAGTCCGTGATAGATAGCAGAAAGCCCAGCCAACAAGATGTCATCTGAACTTGGAATGAAACCAGAGAAGCCCGTAAGGAACAAACCTGTTTCATTACGCAAGACTCCACCAAATCTAGTCCTAATAGGATTTCCATTGTAGCTATCATCCATGTTAAGAATAGCACCTGAATAATTATTATTATTCCATGTGATGTACCTTTTAGTTGTAGCAACCGAAACATAAGGGGAAAAGCTAAGAACAATGCTCTCAATCGAATTCTTGATAGTGCAATTCAGGCGCCGTAAAGACCAAGTTTCACCACCCAAACACATAAGATTGCGATGCCGCCATGACCACCAAACTCCAACAGAAAAAGTGATAGCTTGAGGACCCTTAGCTCCTTGTCTAAGTCAATCATAAGCATCAATACAAGAGAAAAATTCTGAATTGGTGAAGCCTATGTGGTGCCATAACATAACAGAGAAAGTACGGTCCCGAACACAATGGAGAAAGGTCTCGATTACACGAAACTATAGAGATTAATCCTCAATTTGGGCAGAACCGCTGGTGAAGTTCACTCTCAAGAGATTTAACATCGTTGCATACACAAAGTTGGATTCAAATTTAAACCTCAGGTTAAGCGAAAAGAGATCATTAACAATCTCATTCAAATAGTCTTGAGTGATAAGCTATGTCTTATGCATTATAGTAGTATCTGAAAAATAGAAATATTATTTTGACAATACAAAGTTGTCGGACAACAGTATGTAATACTATGGTCTTGAGTGATAAGCTATCTCGTTCATAATTTATTAGACAAACTCTAGCTTGTATGTAGAAGCTATCTTTAAATAATGGGGAAACATAGACACTATCTCTCAGTACTTTTCCCTGTATGAGAAAGAAATTGATTTCTTTACACTCCATTAGAGATGTTAAGTTGATTTTATAAGCTATGTCTTACCATTCAAATAGTCTTGAGTGATAAGCTATGTCTTACACATTATAGTAGTATCTGGAAAACGGAAATATTATATTGACAATACAAAGTTGTCGGACAACTGTATGTAATACTATGGTCTTGAGTGATAAGCTATCCCGTTCATAATTTATTAGACAAACTCTAGCTTGTACCTAGAAGCTAGCTTTAAATAATGGAGAAACATATCAGTATTTTTTCCTGTGTGAGAAAGAAATTGATTTCTTTATACTCCATGAGAGATGTTAAGTTGATTTTGTAAGTAGTCAATTTACATTTGCAGTGCAGCATAAATTCTCAGAGTCCCAATATTTTTTGACCGGAACTTTAACGAAGCTATAAAGACAAGATTCTGATTAATTGTGCCTATGGTGGGACATTCCACCGCGACTCTAAACATATGCTAAATCCATGGTTGAGCTTAAAATACAATGTGACATCGTTAACCCTAGCTTTCCATAACACAATTTTCGACTTTTCGTGTGAAATAACACTGTAAAGAATTAAAGTATTACTATTTTAGCATGTAGATGGTCTACATATAACTACAAATTCCTTCAATTACACAAGGTTGTATCATTTCGAATAAACTTTACATCAATAGAACTATAGAAGTATGTTAGCTCCAAATGAAAATCCACTGTCTCTAAAACTCAATATGATGGTCTGTAGCTGTACCTGCCCCGTACACTGGCTGGAGATTGACCACCTCTGTCACTCACCATATCATAATAATCTATTTCACTATTATCTGAATAAAGACCATTTTGGTTTACACTGACTTCAGAACCAGCATTACTGCTAGTGGCATGAGGAGAACCCGAGACACTAACCATTAGGCTACGCTGGTGTCCTGACCGCACACTATACATTGAAGAAGCTGGAATGTTTGTCATCAATGGCCGTAAACTGCCCGGAACACTTTTTCTGATATCCTGTTCAAAGAGAAACGAGAGAAATCATTAGGGTAAAAAGTATAATTCATCGGTTCTAATCAATGGTAATGCAGTAATTAATAAAAAGAATGACGTGAGACAAACACTAAATGAGAAACTCTCCAATAATATTGAAACATTGGACATTCGGAGTGGGAATAAGTGACAATATACATTGCAGTTTACGGTTTCCTATACAAGAGTAATGAGTGATACTATGCAGGAGGTGCATTAAATATTTATTCACAACTGATGGATAAAAAATACAAAAATTGCAGATGCATACCATATGCCTAAGAGCCATATCCAAGGACTTCTTCGAGAGTGTTCTTCCAAAACCAGAGTTGTCTGGTGATGATGACGATTTGCCAGATAGATTACTATGGGGGGAGTTTTTGACATCCGGCCGAGGAGGTGCTAGTTTCCTCATGTTTATTAGTCTCTCAACCATTTTAGTGCCCATTGCAACAGGACTAACTTTGTCATTCACTTTGGAGTATCCACGATTAACTGCAGGCATAGAGCTTCCACTTGTATGGGAAATGCCATTGGCGGGCCGTCCTCTAGAAGGAGAGCACGATTGTCTCTTTGGTCTACCACTAGAAACAGGCTCAATAGACGAAGAGCGTGCAGAGGGTGTTCCTGCTCCAGGTCTTCCCCTAGTTGCTGAAACAGGCCTTTCTGGAAGTGTTGTCCTCAAATTGGGAGGAGCATCAAGTGAAAAGCCAGGCATCTCAGATGGCTTCCATGGTCTTGATCTTGCTGGTGAAGTTCCACGTGAAGGTACTGGCTGCTTCGACACGGCTGGAGCTGGCTTGGAGATTGAAGAAGTCTTAACTGAAGGAGCAGATATGCTGGGCGCATTTAATGGTGTGGATGGTCGCCGAGTGGGTGTCGATGCCCTTGATGCAGGCCTGGAAGTAGATAAGGTAGGCCTGCTAGTTGGTGTTGAAGATCTTGTAGTAGATCTTAATAAGGGTGTCGAGGATCTAGAAGGAACTGTGGGTGTGGGTTTAGCTGCAGGAACTGTAGTAGTCTTGCTGACAGGAATTGTAGTCTTAGTAGAAGAAACAACGGGCTTGGCTGCAGCTACTGTTGTCCTATTTGAAGGTATGGATGTACGAGAAGTAGGGGTGGTTACCATTATCCTGGCTGAAGATATGGAAGTACGAGAAGTAGGTGTGGTTACCATTGTCCTGGCTGAAGCTATGGATGTACGAGAAGTTGGTGTTGAAGGTCTAGATGATTTTGAAGATGTGGACAATGTAGGCCGTCCCGTGGGAGTTGCAGGTCTTGATCCTGGATTCCCTGATGATAAAGGCCTCCTGGTTCCACCTGAAGAGGTCAACCCAGGAGAAGAAGCTTGTTGTTTAGATACCAAGTTGCTCCTTCTGCTGTGCTCTGATGGTGGATTTGCCAACTACATTCACAACGAAACAAATACATTAAGAATGACTTCTAGCAAGCACAAGAAATAATCAAGTTCTACTAAAAACATATCGTTGTTTAATAATTTTATCACTAGTTTAAAACTAAGAGATATCAATTTACTAGTATATTACCTACAAATATTAGTACAAAATAAGATTAATTCATAAAAGAAGAAACTTATTCATGCAGGGAAAAGTTGCAAAGGAAAAGGAGGAAAAAAGAATCTTAAACAAAGAAAAAAACAAGAAAAATAGATAATCAATATAACAACAGAAGAATCCGATGCAAATCTGATATAAAAACTAAAATTCCTCAAAACCAGGAACTTAACGCAAAAAGTACAATTTCATTAGTGTGCTCAAAATCCGATGCAAAAGACAACATCTCTCAATGATCATGACATGATCCAAAAGATTTTGTAAATTTTCTTACTCTAGATTTTAATGCCGTGGGACGTGTGGTTGAAGCGCCATGCTGACTCATGGCAGTATTTTTAGTTTCCATCTCCAAAGAAGGAAAAAGGGGCGTCCCAGGAGGAGTTAGAAGCCTGAAAAGACAGTAAGAATGCTAAGCTCCGATTTGAACGAAAATCATTTTGCTAACATCTTAAAAACAATAAAAAAGGCCATGTCAGATAAATACTTAAATATAGCAGGTGGCTAATAACACCACATTCCATAGTAGTGTTTATTAATATTTTTCTCATTGGTTCAGACACACAGCATCTATGCAAGAGCTTTTGTACAACTACCACCAAACCTTATTCACTAGAGGAGGTAAGCTACATAGATCAAACAATGCAGAAAATTCCCCATGTAAATAAAATTACCATTATCTTCCAAACTTCATGCTATGAAAAAAGGTAGCATTTTAGAAACTTTGTCAATGTCATCATACTAATTCTAAAACGGTAAAACCAGAGAAAACTCTCCTCTAAATAAGCGTAAGTGTAGTGCACAAGGGTGAACCCACTTTTGAATTATAGTCAGACAAGATCATGATATATACTTTAAACTAAACCAAGGGTAGATACACCCTTACTTGTGAACTTTGTAGATTTAGAGAAACTTATCCAAAAACTTGGGTTCTGAATGACAGAACTCCTATAACACATATTACTTCCCAAGTCCTGTGAATGTATTGAAGGCATTGCCATCATATAACCACAAATACTCTTAACCCCTGTCTGTGTCTACTGTCTAAGATGAAATAACAAAGTCCCAATACTAACACATTGACACCGTAATATATAAAGAATGGTAGTTGGTGTCGATGTTAACTATTAGCGGATAATACCACATTATATGGTAAGAACACACTATATCATTGAATCCTATATTATCTAAGGTATTAGCTTTGGATTCTAATTTGCTTAAGTAAGATGAAGGAATTTAATGTCAATGACAATGAGTGCTACCTACATATATACTCATGGAGCAATGAAGAATAAATGAAAACTTCCAAACTACCAGCACATCGAAGAAAATGACCAAATGTATATTGAATTTTTTTTCTATGTGAGAGATCAGGCTAAAAGTTGAAATATACTCAGACCACAGATGTAAAGTTACCAAAGCTAATATTATAAACTGAAAAAACTTAACTTTCTCTATATATAGAAACCAAATTCTACAGTCTTTTATCGAATAAAAAAAGTAGGAATCATTAACACAATCCCTCAAACTCCCTTTTTACAGTAATTACCAAAACAGAATGCCATTATCACTAAAAATAATATGGGAAAAACAAACAGAATGGTACCAGCAACACACACCATTCATAGTCATTCTTATCAGTTTCAGAATTGAGAAAATCATCAGCAGCACCAGTCCTACGCACAGGAGCTTTGGTTGATGATGAAATGTTAAATAAGTGAGAATCCTTTGGATTCAAGTCTGCAACATACAAAAATCATAGATAATAGTTAATACCACCAACAAAAAAATATATCCAACAACAAAAGGATTTTGCAGTTCTTCACTTCCATCCAACAAAAACCATGATTATCATGAGGAATCAACAAAAACACAATCATCATCATGCAGGGGAATCAACAAAAACCATAACCTCCCAAAATCTTTACACCAAACACATACTCTGCACTTCAAAATGAGCTGTATATATACTGCCTATGTCCCTTAGCATAAGTTTGTAGAAAAAATTAACCTTAGCTATAAACTTCATTCCAAAATTACTCTATACATTTATTACAATTTTTTAAATACATCACTAATTAAAACTACTACCGTCTGTTTGGATCATCTTATTTGAGTTTATCTACTGACATGAGTTTTGTAAAGACTCTTTGACAGAACTTATGAAAACAGTTTATAACATGTTCATTAGCCATTTTCACCTTATTTTCATAAACTCTCCAAGATAGCTTACAAAAACACCTTATAACTTATACGAAAACAATTTAGGACCTATTCAGGTAAACAACTTATTTGCAGCTTATAACACATAAGCGCTAATGTATAAGCTTGCATGAGCTATTTTTATAGCAAATGATAAAATTAAGTTAAATTGTTTTTGTATACGCTATAACCTGTTTTCGTAAGCTAAAAAAAGCTTATGAAAAATGCCATAAGTTGTTATTCTATTGTTTGATATAAGCTACAAATAAGTAGTTTATCCAAAATCAAGGCAATTAAACACACTAGTTAATTTTCTTAATATAGATACAAATTGTAGTAGTATTTATTTACCAAATGGTGAATCAACGAATTCTTCTGTGGAATCTCGAAGAAGAAGATCGTCGTTCTCAATCTCGCAATTCTTCATCTGATGAAACAATGCAAGCTCGTCATCCCTGAACGAAGAAGATCTGAAATTCTCCAATTGATGATTCCTCTGCCTGAACGCAGATTGCATTTTGGGTTCTGTGGCTCTGAAACTACGATTCATTCCGAAAATACCCCTAATTAAGTTCTAGAATGTTCGAATTTGTGAAACATGAAGAGGGTGAAAGTGAGAGTGGCATTTGAGGAAGATGAGATGAGATGGATGAGAAGAGAATAGATGCTGTGATGTTGCTGTCGTTACGTTAACTGTTGCTATCACTTGAAGACTACGTTACATGGTTGGCTTCGTTTTGATGAAATTAGTTGAGGAGTTATATCATAATGACCATGTTGCCCTCTTCTCTTTTAATTTTCATTTCATATATGTAAAAATCATATATTTTATTCCATCTCTACAATGATTATTTAAAATCTCAAAACCACACAATTAAATGTACCATAAGCGAAGGAGAGAGAAAAATAGTTTTAAGTGTTTTTGTTAAGTATTATTAATGCATTCACCACTATCATAAATGCAAAGTGAAATATATAAAATTGGGAATGGTGAAAGTAAGATTAATTAGAGTTATAAATGAAAAAAATAACTAATATTGCATTGAAAAATAAAATGGGACAGTTATTTTATGACTATTTTTTCACAAAAGACTCACTTATTATAGGACAGAGGGAGTATAAGTTTTAAGTACTGGTTGTCATTTCATTTATAGACTAGTAAAAAATTAGTCCATCTTACAATTTAACCCATCGAAAATTGGCACCGAAGAGTTCTTAACCAAAACTTTGGAAGGAGCACACTCTAAAGTTTTAAATCAATATGATCAGACCAACTAAAGTGAGTTTAAAATACTTCAATTTAATGGGTCTTGCTAACAAGTGTTTTGAGTATTTGTTAAAGATTTAAAAATAAAAACAATTGATGATTTTCGTGCAAGAAAATGTTGTTTTTTTATGTTTCAATGTGTTAAATACACAAATTCTATAATAAAATTTTCATCCTTCTCTCTTCCTCTGTCTCTTCTCTCCTGTTTCATCCTTTTGGGTTTTTTTCTTTCAAGGGTCTTGCTAACCAGTGCCCTCAGTGCAATGGTTAAGTAATCTACATATAGAAATTTTATCTTGAAAATATAAGATGTTATTTTTGATCAAATAATGATTACACAACTTTTTCATAAAAACTTATTTGTTTTGGATGCTTAACCACTATCCAAGGGCATTGGTTAGCATTCTCCTTTTTCCAAAGGGTGAGTTCAAGGGAAGAAAAAAAAAGGAAAAAGTTGACTTTAACAACCCTGCACTCATGACTCATGCAACCTGCGCACCTAACAGCGGTTATTGCATTTTTTGTGTTTAGTTGGGATGATCTTCTTCACACATAGGATAAATAAGTAGCAGTGAGTGATAATATTGTTATATAATCTTGATCTTATAGTAATTTATTTAATTTAAGGAATTCTTAGTATATATATTTTATTTATTTTTTTGTGAACATGAATTCTCACACTACAATATTTTTTACTTTAGACAACACTTGACTTTGTTCAAGGCTAAAAAAAACCATGGCTAAAAACAGGAATTTGTCACCTAGACGACAGTTTTGAAACCGTTGACAAATCATTGTCTAAATTTTGTTTGTCGTTTTTGGCCTCACATTTTAGTGTTTCCTTAACTCAATGTTTTTTTAGGGGATTAACTCAAAATATTGTAGTGTCAATATAAATAATTGTTCAGAACGATTTTTTGTTATTTATTTTGCCCCGTAGGTTTTCAATGAATATTCATCATGAAAAAATTATGCATCTAGAAAAAAATATGGATAGTTTTTTTTAAGGAAAAAAAATATTATGGATAGTTAAAAATCATTATAATAAGTTAATGCATTGGTTGTTTGGCTTTAATATAAAAAAGAAAACAGATAGAGGAATTGAAGATGAGTAGCCATTTCATTTTCTGACTAACAACTATATTGCTCTTGTTTTAACCTTCCCAAAAAGTGTGCTCTTATTTATTTGGTTGTTAGCCTCGCACCAATTATATTTCTATATCTTGAATAGAGTATTATATGGGGTACAAGAAGCTAACACAAGAAACCTTCAATTCTACAAGAATAATATGAATTTTATTGTGAAGTTAAATAGTTTCCTTTATCATTCAAGAGTTCTTGTCTCTTGCTAGTTCACGTGAGCTATTATTTTACAAGTAGTTGTTGTAGCATTTGAAGTATTAGTTATAAGATTAACACATAAGATAATCTACTTAGTGGTTGACGGTTGTTTGTTTTCACGTTGAAATCAAAGTAAACTCGCGTTTAGACAACTGCTCCATTTTGTAGCATAGGCTGTTGCTGGAATACTCGCGAAAATTGGATGCATAAGTTGTTCCAAACATAGGCTTATAGTGGCGAAATACCTTTAAGTTCAATATTGAAAAGTAGGACACCATCCCACCTAATTATAAATCGGTTTTATACTGATGAGTTGTATTCGATCAAGATATAGGTCAAATTTATCAATAATTGACTCTATACAAAATACTTTAGCAATGTCTTTTAACATTATAACAAATTAATCTATTTGCAACAATTTCATCATCTTTTTGTTTTAATAATTGAGCAAAACAATTAACAGACCATAACAATCAGCAAAAATAACAATAACCTGTTGTTGTAGCCTCTGTCCTTGCATAAGCCACAGCCCAGAAGGAGTCTCTACTTGAGCTAGAGTGAGCAAGAAACAAGTTGAAAAATATTATTTTTGTATCTCTAGTGGTGGGTTGATAGCCACAAAGTTCATATTCTTCCTTTCTACTCAAGTTTCATATTCTTTCTTTGGCTTTTCTGTGCAGTTATAGTTGTGTTGATTTGCAGGTTTTGAAAAGGTAAAGTAAAACAAATTAACAATAGTTTTTTTTTTGTCATAACAATAGTTGTCGTTGTTGTTTATTCAGCGTCATAGTGGTCCATGGTGAATAACAATTAACTTTTCTTCAAAAAAAAAACTAATTAACTAACTATATCATTTATCATCTATACCTACATTGAAAAGACTGAAAGAGGATCAAAGGATACTAGTGACTTGTGAAACTCACCTAATCATCACTTTGTTGAGGACTCTTCTCATATTGTTAATCATAACTATACTAGAGAGCTCAAATTTTTTTATTCCAACAACAATACATAAACTTAAATTCGTTCGTACCAAGTTAAGTTTTAGCAATAGAAAAGCCTACTTCATCTTGATTGGTTGGTTGTTTAACGGCTCGCTGGTGCCTGGTGGCATGCGGTGTCAGGTCAAAGGTAAGAGTTGTTTGAACCAATAACTAACTATAATGTCGTATTTACGATAGAAGTATTGAGTGACTTGTGTTTAGCCCTTTAAGGCTCAAACCAATACATAGCAATTAGTAAGTCTAAATGAAGATAATTAACATGATATACATGATTGATTAGAAGTTTGAACATCAAATTTTTTTACATGAGAATCACCAATTCAAATGGTTTTCAGGGCAAAATGCTGATTTTGCTAAATTGTCCCTATAAATCCAAATTCATTGAACAACAACAGAGAGGGGGATTAAAGAATATACAATTCAATTGTCAATGAGGAGGGGATGATTAAGCATCATCTGCATCACTTCCAACACCGTGTGTTGCATGGCTAACCCAATAATTGCCGCCATCAGGACCAGACACCTTGAACCTGGTCAAAAGAGCAAAAACTCATAATCCATGACATACTTATATATCGCTCAAAACCCATGTGGCACCGACATGTGTTAATGTCAGACACCGGCATGACACTGACAGAGTAATTACATTCATTTTCCTCCCTTGTTCTAAATATTGGTGACAACATGTCAGTATCGTGTCAAGTGTTTGTGAATGTGCTTCATAGCTCAAACCAACATCACAATCACATTAGATTAAAAATGTTTTCTCACACATCACTTCTACTAACCGTTCGAGAACAGATTTTCCTTCTTTGTACTTCTGGCTTTTTTCATGAGCAGTCTCCTGAAAGAAACCAAAGGGTAACTTAATGCAGCATAGAAACAGGAGAAAGAAAAAAAACGGTGTGTCGTGATAAGTCTTACATATGTCCAACCGAGGATTGATCCACAACCGACACAGAAAATGTCAGCCACAGTATGCATCCCAGTCATCATATTTCTATCCTCTAATTCTCCAATAGAAACATTCACACTGTAAAAGCATAGAAGATTTTAACTACAATCCATGAACAGTACTAACTGCAAAATATAATGCGGCTAGAGCTAATGGAGATTCGGAGGCCCAAAGCCGTGAATAAAAAACATAACTGTTCTCCTTTACACTTTTGATTACAAACTACAAGGCCCAAAATGATGCAGAACAAAAGGTTAAAGGGTGAAAGATTTCGGTTTCATTGAAAATGGTGAAACCAAAGTTAGCAAGACAGAACACGTAGTGAAAGGTACCAATGTCAAGGATAACTTACACCTTACGGAAGAGATAAGCCTTCCCATGTCTGCTGTGGAAAGCCTGAATGAAACAGCACAAGTAAAAATACTAGTCACAATATATATATATATATATATATATATATATATATATATATATATATATATATATATATTTTTCAAATGACCTATAAAGAAATGTCGATTCCAACTGAAAAAGTTGAGTTTTGGAAAATATTAACAATTTCAAAATATATCGCTTTCGAATGATGAGATTTCCATTTAACCCAGCCTAAAAAACTTGGTCGTTTATACTTCATTTGCACATTGACATTCACAGAAGTATGAAGAACCAAAATCAGAATAGAATGGTTTTTCACAGCTCCTCTGAAATATATGAAACCAATAATATAACGGCTCAGTGAATTATGTAGATTGTAGAGGAAATCTTTCTTCTCTATGAGAAAACAAACTAGAAATTTCACAACTATTTTTCTTTAGCAGAGAATATAACATGCAACACATAGCTTGTACTTCAGAATTAGACAATGGAACAAATAGTCCTTCAAAAGTAGGATTACTTCCACCTTTCCTTTTAAACAGAAGTAACTTCTTTTAGTTAAAAGAATAGCAGCAAGAAAATCAAGAATCAAACTCTTTAGCCACTTTGTCAGATACACTCATAACATATCATTTGAATTCTTTAAAAAGTTTTAGTTAATAGCAATTACATTGCATGAAAGTTAATAATTGCTTTCTATGTATATAGCAAACAATAAGCATTTATAAGTTTCCAAGGAAGCATGCATGTTTTGGCATTAGCACAATTTGGAAAAGATGAAAGACAATAACATAAGGTTGAAGGTAGTCATTAAATCAAGGCGTTTACGTTACACAACTTCAATTTTGTGTACCAATACACAAATGGTTGATTACCGCTGCCATGGTGCTGTTTCAGCACCGCTACCGCATCAACTATTCTCAGGATGTATTGGTCTATTCGTTCGCCATTTTGTATCTTGCACCATCGCCACAATACCATGCTTAATCACTCTTATTTTGGATAACCTCGCCCCTATTTTATAAATTCACTTTAATCGCCATGCTTCAACTGGCCAACAACCCAACCAGTAATACAGTCAATTGCCCCGCCTCAAGGCTGATCACTTGGATTGTTTATCTTTACTTATTCGTCCTTCCAGTTCCACCATAACTTTAATTTCCAACCATTTGTGTACCTTAACACAAAATTTAAGCTGTGTACCGTAAATGCAACCCTAAATCGATTATCAAGCGTGTCTTTTAATTAGTTTATTTTGTATTCAAAGCAACATTAAAATCAACAATTTAGACACACAAAAAATCCCTAAATTGTTTTAAACCAAATAAGCAAAGCAGTTATCCAACTATCACCATAAACTGAAACTGTGATTATTTCTACACACCACATTAAATTAAAATACAAATTAATCTGAATAAATAATCGGATTCGCAGTGAGTTTGGCAGAATCATGGCGCGTCATCGCGATTTTGTTAAAAACTAAACCTAATCGTCGAAACTTCAACAAAACTACGGTGTCATCATAGCGCGTCATCTTGATTTTGTTAAAAACTAAACCTAATCGCCGAAACTTCAACACGGTGTCATCGAAATTTCATCAAATTCACCATGAATCCAAACATAAATAAAAACCCAGAAAATAAAAATTAAAATCCCATAAAAAACTAAAAATTTGGCCATAACAAAAAAATCATGAGGGATATAAAAATAGAACCTTTGAAACAACATCTTCACAAAGAGCAAGAGGGGTTCTACAGTGTTTACAGCTATAGATCCTCCCTTCAAGATGAACAACAAACAATCTTCCCATAATTCAACTAAGAAAATTCCACGCAATAACTGAACAAGATCAAAAAACAGTTAAAAACAAAAATGGTCAAAGCGAAAATCAACAAAGAAATAAATAGTCAAACATAAATCACAAAAGGGTCAATTAAGTACATGAAGATTAAGAAAAACTATGAATGTTACCTTTGGTTTGGTTTTGGAGAGAAGAGTACGTAAGAAATGTGGAGAGAGAAGAAATGAAACATCGCTTTTTCTGAAAAAGTAGAACACGACAAGATGCGTGGGTTTTGTGTTTTTTTTTTTTTTTTTTTTCTTTTTGTTTTTTTTTTTTTTTTTTTAAATTATTTTATTTTATTGATTTTTTTTTTTAT
>Ga0228711_1003338_pt1 | contig 24888 bp, 14 predicted proteins | sample MedpolnodulmetaG_2_FD_177996 | JGI IMG/M metagenome (GOLD analysis project Ga0228711, IMG submission 177996) | Root nodule microbial communities from Medicago polymorpha collected in Santa Monica, California, United States - brown nodules | ecosystem: Host-associated > Plants > Roots > Nodule... | reverse complement strand
CTTGTAATTTGAGATTACATTTTAGTGGAACTCTCCTTGGAAGTGCAAGGAGGACAGGATTACTTCCGGTTTGTGGAAGGAACCTGTATAATTGCTTGTGTTCTTTCTTCTTTTGTTCTTTACTTTATCCGCTGCACATAGACTCTGAACTCACTCAGACTCTGAACTACTTCAGACTCTGAACCTGAGGACAGTTATCCAGAACGTAAAAGAAGAAGTTTCCAAAAACACAATTCAACCCTCCTTCTTGTGGTTTTTCTCACCTTCAAGTTCATGTCGACTTTATGTTTTGCAATGACAATAAATAAAAGTCAGGGTCAATCGTTGTCTCATGTTGGAATCTATCTTCCCAAACCGGTTTTCACTCATGGACAGTTGTACATCCCTGTGTCAAGAGTCACTTCTTAAAAGGGATTGGAAATGCTTATACTGGATGAAGAAAACCGCGCATGTACTAAGACCACTAATGTTGTGTACCATGATGTTTTTCGGAATGTTTAACTGGTCGTTCCTGATGACACAAGTGGGTGTGAGTTTTTATTTTATTTTAAACTTCGTTGTGATATATATATATATATTTTTGAATAAGAAGTGGTTGTTGCTACTTGCTACCATTCTAAAAATTGCGTAAAGAAAGAGTAATGGATTGGTCATATAAAAACTACAAGTCTGCAACTAATAATTGAGATCACACTTCTTATTTCTTTATATAAAAACTAACGTCATCTATTGTTGTGCAAAGACCAGACTGAGTAATCGATTTGTTATAGGGACTAATATGTTCTATGGAGTAATATTTTTAATCCCTTTTTGACGATATTTTTGGTCTCATATACCTTCAAGTGCTGGTTTTGTGCTTTAGGTGACATCATTATAGAGACGTACACAGGCTGACGTTAATGGAATTTCTCTGGCATTGAAAAATCATGGATCAAATGCAGTAGGTGCAATGCCTTTTCTTCAGCTCAGAAATTAACACAACATGAACCACTTAGGTGTTTATCTACCAAAACTTTGGTTTTTCTATATCTAATAGAGCAGCTCCAATATTTGCATACTCAATTTAATTTTATTTATAATGTCAGTATCCTTATGTTCTTTGTCATTTTTCCTAATGTATGTCGTAAATCTTTCAGTGACCATATTATCAGCTATATGTTCAACTTCATTTTTGATACTATCGGTTATATTCCGTTTTTTCTTTGTTATGTGAAGCACCTATGTCTATGTGTATTCACATGACAGTTTTGTAGTCCCTTTTTCTAGCCTTTTCTGCTGTGTTTTTGTGGATAGGTTATTTTATAATATGTTGAGTTAAAACAAAAATAATGTTGGCCATTGCAAAAAAATTACGTATGTGATAAATAGTTGGTGTATTTGTCATTGTTTATTTTACTTATTTGTTACATGATTGAATAATTAGAAATTCATGTTGGATATAAGAGTATCTGCTATAGAAATCATGGAACTTGAAGGAAACTATATCCATGGGCATCTGGTAGAGACAATTCATTTGGTAGGGACAATTCATTGTATATGCAATGGTTGGGCTCGAGACCCCGACACCCCATGATATAGGCAGAACACCAAAAAATAAACCTATGTCTCCATGATTAATTTTAGACATCTGTGTAAAATATTCCGGCGTTAAATATTAATATTTCAACGTTACTTCCGTTAAATCATTACTGTTTAACGATACGAAATTCAAATAATTGTATACGCGTTGATAACTATATATAATATGCAATAAAAAATACGATAATTATACGTTCTATTGATATACTGAGTATAAAATAATGAATTTGCCATTTAATTAGTTTTTATGAAATGAAAAATAATAATCGTAATTCTAGCCCGTGCTTGGCACGGGTGTCCATACTAGTATATATATATATTTTAAAAGAAAATATTTTTTATGAAGTTTGGATGGTTAGGTTTATTCCAAAACTCTATACAATATTGCAAATAAAACGTTCTATCTAACATTCATTCGTTCATTAAAGGTAACTTATCTAAATTCGACCACTTTATATGGAGCCCGTTTTCAAAGTGTTAGAATTAATAAAATATTTTATTAATAATAATAAGAGCATGGTTGAACCGGATCCATATTAGACGTTCATTAAATATTAATATTGAAAAATAATAATAGATGGCCCTTATACAATAATATTTAAAAAAATAGACAACCCTTGTGTGTGTTTGGTAATAAAAAAGGGTTATGGATGTTGTTGAAAAGAATGCTCTGACGCTCTTTAGGGGGAAACTGTCAAAACTGAACATTGAAAGAATTAGGAGAGTAGCTAAAATTTGGTTAACAATTTTGGGCTCATGTCTCCTTCATATTTATGATAAAATATACACTTGCTCCCCTTTTGTGAAAAATATATTAGGGAAAATTACATCCCCCTTCCATGAGAGTGAGCACCAAGATGAAGCAAGCCCTGAGATGCATGCTTTTTGTAGATGATATAGTCATACTTGGAGAGTCGAGGGAATAATTAAATGAGAGGTTTGAGACTCGGAGAGAAGCCTTAGAAACATATGGCTTTCGCTTGAGTAGAAGCAAGACAAAGTATATGGAATGTAATTTTAGCGAAAGACGAAGCGTTTCTGCGTAGAGGTGAAAGTTGGAGATCATATCATACCAGAAGTTACACGGTTTAGCATGTGTACTGGGTTAATGGAAAATTGTGCACCTCATTTAAAAACAAATCATTAACGTTTGAGTCCCTTCAAGGACAACCATCCAAATTTCCATTTTCATTTGGAAGAAAATTATCTAGATAGAGCAAATAATAATCAAAATCATACTCTAGACTATCACATGGAAAGCATCAAAACTATTATATAGCTTCAAAACTATTTAGCCAGAGAAAATAATCAGAATCATAGTATGCATGCACTGCCACATATATTTTATTAACAAGAATAATCAGCATCATTAACAACTTTCATTTGAAATTAAGAAATTAAAAAAGAGGGCATACATCAAGAATGGCAAGCAACCAAACATTAGCGAGAGAGTTTCCCTCTTAGCTTAGGCATGTTTTATGCAATTGCAAATGCATCACCATCTTGGTAAATTTCATTGATTTCAAAAGAGGGAAACACATTCTTTCAAAAAAAAAGAAGAGGGAAACATTGACCAATTGCTTCATACTATGCTGTAAAATTGGAATAAAAATCTATAAAAGGGAAAAAATATAGGATAAAAAGAATAAAATTGCATTCAACGAATAAATGTATCCCCAAATGCTTCCCTAAAGGCACTATGTATTTCCTTTCTATGTGTCCTAAACGCTGACCTAACTGCTGATCTAAGTGCTGACTTAATGGCACTTTTTTTAATGACCCTTGAAATGAATGAATAATCCAAATTTTGATCTTCCATTACACTTCTCAAATAAAAAGAATCTTCATCTTCATCATCATAATTTTCATCTACATAAGTTGGAAGTACAACTACAAAGTCTTTGATCTGATCACAACACCTTTTCCCCAAACTTCCACTCAAATCAAGATGAATACAATCTCGCAGGACAAGAGATTCAAGAAGGGGGCAACCATCAAGAATGACATGCAACCCGACATTAGTAAGCAAGTTTCCAAACATCGAAAGATGGTGTAACTTAGGCATGGTTTTTGCAATAGCAAAAGCGTCATCATTCAACTCGATGTCTTTGCTGAACATCCTGCTAAATTTTAATGATTTCAAAAGTGGGCAACTCCGACCAATGACTTCAAGAGAGTCCTTACATAGGTTGCTAAATGAAATGTCTAGCTCCTCCAGCAGTGGAAATTTGTTTGCAACTTCACTAATTTGTATGTGCAAAATATTTCGGCATTTTGTAAGTTGCATGCGTTGTAGGTGACTTCCACTGTAAGATTTGAATAAAAAATAATGAAAAGGAAAATGATTGATAAAAAGAATAAAATACATTTTGAAAAATCAGCACTACAAAATCCATAAATATAACTGCCACCAAGTTCTTCACTTCATAAGAATGCAAAAAATATTGAAAAAAAGATGTAGCAAAGGAAAGATTGAGTTCTCGGTTCGGAAGCATACATGCTATTATGTTAAATCAAATAAAAAATGAAACGCATTACAAATCATGATCAATATGACTAAAAACTAACAGCAATAAGAGTTTGTAAACATCATTCAGCATTGTGTAGCCAACATTATAGTATTATACAGTATTAAATCATAAATAAATGAATAAGTAATTTTGCAAGACTTGAAAGTGAGCAAAAGGAAAATAATATTACCAACTAGCTATGTACTGAAGGAGATCATCAGTGCAAAAAGACACAATCTCAATGTCTTCCAAGTTACCACAGCTTTGTTCAACAGCATAATGACAAATCTTTACCAAATCCACATCAGGGGAAGTTTCATTGTTGCTCATGTGAATGGTGCGCCACATGCGAGGATCCTTGCAAATGTTCCACCAATAAGGACACACATTGCGTGCATTCGTCAAAATTTCGACCACACCAAGCCTTTGGAGAATGTTTGATGTGATGTCTCTAGGAAGCTCAAGCCAATTTGGCCCCATTGTGCTCTCCCTTTTCCTTTTCTTTGTTGATCTGAAACATGGTGCCATCTTAGGGAAATAGAGATATGATTTAATACGTGATATCAAATGTTTGGTGTTTGCATCATTCTGTGATTGGAAATAATCAACAAAAATTTTAGGTTAATTATTTCAAATCACAAAATGATGCAAATTCCCTAAAGTCATAACAAAGTGTGTTTCAAATCAAAGGTACTATAATTTTAAATCGGTATAAGGGTTAATCTTTGAATAAAGATTTTGACCATCGAAACAACAAAATTTTTAGGTTGTTAATTTACTCTAATATAGTAGTAAAACAGAGTTCATAGACTAATGCTTTCATGAGAATGAATAAAACAACAAAGAAAAAGTAAAACGAAAAAACAAACAGAGAGTGGGCGAGAAGTTGCGATCAATGTGAAAACCCTGAAAAGCAAGTTCTTCGTGGAGAACAGGAGAGCAAGATCGGTAATCTATACTACTAGACCGCCGACCAGTCACAGGTCATATGTTTTAATATATTTTACAGTAAATAAGTAATTCTTTAAAAATCCAAGTTCAATGTCAACATCATTGATTATTACAAAATTTTGAAAAATATATAAAGATACTTAGAAATATTGAAAATGGGTCGAAATATAAAAATGTAGCTTGCAATTTTTTTTGTGTTTTTGACAAAAAAAAGAAAAAGAAGTCTTTGTTTTTTTATAATTGTTACTTTGAAGGATACAACTACATCATTTAAGCGTCAATATTTGAGAGCTGACTTTCACCGCTCTTCTTCAAGCATTTGTGTCCCAATGATTATATCCCAAACTTTGTTTAAGTACTCAAGTTACATATAATAGAGCTTAAACTCACTATTATTATTAAGCACTTTATATTTCACCCCTTTTGAGCGATAATCTCTTCAACTATTTTGTCAAAATCTGGATTCAACTTATGAAATATGATAATATTATTTTTCCAAAGCACATATTTTCTTCATCCTCTCCACAAAATTTCAACCATCATCTAACAACCTTAGAAATGTGCAAAATGTACTTCTCTTTCATCTTCAATAAATTACATTTTAATAAAATTAAATATAGTACATGATTTTATTAGATAGAAAAAAATGACACATGCATGCAAACGTAATGAAATCGAAAGGAGATAGTGAAGTATAAAAATATAGAGAGCAGGAACATATAGAATATAAGGAAAGTGCACACATTTTGTTTAAAAAATCTCAGTGAAAATGAGGTAAGTTATAAGAAGAAAAACAACACAGATGACAATTGAAGTTACAATCAACACACAATAAACTCGCAGCACTAACAATGCTTCCAGTAAACATAGTGTATAGAAATCTTAAAATTTCAGGATTTTTTTTTTTTTTTGGAAGTAGACTAATTATAGGAAAATTACATTTGGGTTTGGTATCTTATAGCATCAACATACTATTAAGGACTTTACTCATTATAAGAAATTTTTTTAGTACCGATTAGAATCCAACTATATGGCATTCAATCTTGTTATAGTACAATCGTCTGCATTCCTGTTCAATTTCTAACTTGATCATTAAACCAATATACCTGCATATACATCATAAAAACAAAAGGCTTTATTGAGAAAATTGATATGGCATATACATAATCATAGAAATCTCATAGCAAATAAAAGAAAAACTATCTGTTGTCATCGTATTAAGGTCCCCCATTACAAATAAATCTAAATAGAGAACAAAATAAGAATGAGACTTGCCAATCAAAGAAAAACAATTAAAGAATTAGATGAGAGAGACCAAAATTATTGTGAAAGAAAAAGTGAGAGATGGAAGAAGAGAGAGACGGAAGAATGAGAGGAATTTATTGGCAATAATAACCGTAAGAAACTCAGAGCCAAATTTCATTGTTGAGAATCAATCACACGTTAATTGCCATTAAACCAATCATTTAATGTGTGGTGGGTATGTTAATGAAGGAAAAAATTGAGATAAAAGTGGAAGGGCAAAATTGGAATGAGATATAAAAGATGAAGGGTAGAATAGTCAAATTGGTTGTTAGGGTTGGGGATTAGGGTTTGCACTATCTTCCATTTTATAAGTAGACCATCGACCCGTGCGATGCACGGGTTATATTAACTACTCCCCCCGGTCCTTTTTATTAGAAACAAAAGTGAGAATTTTTTTGGTCCTTTTAATAAGAAATATTGACCAAGTTTCAAGTATGTTTGAAGCTAAATTTCATTTGTGCCCTTATTTATTATGAGAGAGAATATTAAAAGTAAGTAAGTTGGTGGAATAAAGAGTGATTAATTTAGGGGTATTCATGGAATTTTTTTAAATGTAGAGGTTTATTAAATGAAGATGACTATTTTCAATGTATTTCTTTAATAGTCATCTTCATGGAACTCTACTAGTATGTATTCCTTTTTTAGTATGATATTGTATGATTCTAGTATCTCATGATATTGATGTTATTCTTGATTTATATGTTTTTAATCTTATGGATTTGAATTGTTATTGAAAAATACCTTTTGAATCTAGGTTAGAACAATGTCTATTGAACTCTAAATTCTAGAAATAGATTTACGTTTGATATTCACATAAAGTATTGAATCTTAATGCTATCCTATCGGTAAATAGGTTGAGACATCGTTGATTGACCGATATGATTGAACTCTCAAGCTTATTTAGACATGAATAATGTTTGCCGAGCAATACGTGAAAATATCGTGATAACTAGAATGTGCAATATTAATCATGATAATACATATAAGTTAGGTTGATGAAGTTTAATCCCAGCATATTCATTTCCCTGTTTACTCCTGTCCCATTTACAATTTATAGTCTGCTAGCTTACGATACAAAACACTTGATAATTCTATAACTTAGAACAATATTGATTGTTGAACGGCTTAAATATCGCACCAGTCCCTGTGGAGACGATACACAAAAATACTTACTTCTGACACTACATTAACATGCCTAATAATTTATCAGTTTTGTGGAAGCCGTTAGGTCAATGGAAATTGATATCTCTTGGTTTAAGCTCATGGGAATTCCACAAAAATAATAGAGACAAAGAACCCTGCTTGAAATTGCTAGTGTCGTGGGAACTCCCCTTTCCAATGATCAGGTACAAGAAATCGAACCTTTGCTCACTATTCAAGAATTATAGTGTCTATGGATATATAAAGTATAATGTTTTATGATATCATGGTTGAGAGGGAAGGATTTGCATTGAATCTGGAGGTAGACTATGAGAAATTACCCGATTTCCATCACAACTGAAAGATTTTTGCTCATAACCTATCTAAGTGTCATCGTATTCAACTTGTGGTCGAGAACAAAAAAATATTGAAAGAATATGAGGGAAAGAAGAAAGTTATTGAGAGGGAACCAATCAAGAAAGTTGGTCCAAAGTTCATTGCAAAACATGCAATGGAAAAATCAATTCCATCGTTGGAGGAACCTAATAATCGAAATAAAGCATCCACATCATTCAACTTTGCTTGTGAGAATGTGACTGATAACATAGCTTAGGGTTTTCTTGACAAGTTTTTTCAGCCAGTGTGGCAACCTGTTGATGCCAACGATCCGGTGGTGCATGATCTAACTAGTGCAGAAAATATTCCAAACGAAAACTCTATTGCAGATAAACAGATTTCATATGCCACTCTCGAGAATGGTACAACAGATAATATTGATTTCAAAACAAAAGGATAGACATGAAGAACATATAGGAAATATATTACAGAACATAAACCCTTTTATCAAAATCACATTTCTATTCCTAATATCTGCTAGAACTTGAAGAATTCCAAATGGACAAGTAGTACTATCTTTTTAAGACTCCAAACGGATTATTTCAATACGCTGCTGTATCCATGCAGATATTTCTGGGAATACAGATAATTGGAAACGGATTACTACTCCAAACATAATTCTTTTTAAGATTTCTATTTCAATAAAAGTTAACTTCATTTACTTGTTAACAAAACCTTTGAAATTGTTCAACCAATAATCCCAATTTCTTTACTATCTACAAAATTTCTTAGAAGTAAATTTGTTTAGCAGTATCGCAGGGTAAAACACATAACTATCATACAATCAACCCATTACACTATAAATATAGAGTAATCAAGTAGTACTATCTACCCAGACATTTTTTCAACAACCTGTGTTAGAAGATATAATAGTAAAATATATCTTTAATCTTTATTTTATTTGCTTAATTTTTCTAAAATTAATAAAAAATAGTATCATATAGTCAACTGAAGTGATGGCGAAAACTTATATACTACATGATCACCTTAGTGCAAGAAATCATTTTGCAGAAAAACATGCTGGAATTGAGAAAGTTACCAAGTATAACCTTTTCAAACTAGAGCATAAACAAAAAACCACATTTGGTAACCGGTACCGAGAATAATCATACCTGAGACCTCGAGATAATCAAAATCTAAGGTCTCAATCCAACACCACTAGGCTAACACAAGTGGGCTATTGGAAAATTTAAGCACACCTCATTTAAAAACAAATCATTAACGTTTGAGTCTCTTCAAGGACAACCAAGCAAATTTCCATTTTCATTTGGAAGAAAATTATCTAGATAGAGCAAATAATAATCAAAATCATACTCTAGATTGTCATATAAACTCTAGATTGTGATCATAACAACTGTTATCAGCATCAAAATCATACTCTAGACTATCACATAGAATGCATCAAAACTATTATATAGCATCAAAACTATTATATAGCATCAAAACTATTTAGCAAGAGAAAATACACAGAATCATAGTATGTAATGCATGCACTGCCACTTAGATTTTATTAACAAGAATAATCATCATCATAACAACTTTCATTTAAAATTAAGAAATTAAAGAAGAGGGCATGCATCAAGAATGGCAAGCAAACCAACATTAGTGAGAGAGTTTCCAATCATAAGATGACGTAGCATAGGCATTTTTTTGCAATAGCAAATGCATCACCATCTTGCTCAATTTCATTGATTTCAAAAGAGGGAAACATTGACCAATGGCTTCATACTGTGCTGTAAAATTGGAATAAAAATTTATAGAAGGGAAAAAATATAGGATGAAAAGAATAAAATTCCATTCAACGAATCAACACCACAAAATAGAAAACTATAATAAACACAAGCTAGATGCTACATGTGTTTTTTTTACAAGGTAAGTGCTACTTAAAATACTTGCTAAATAATGTTTCCCCTAATGCTTCCCTGAAGGCACTATGTAATTCCTTTCCATGTGTCCTAAACGCTGACCTAACTGCTGAATTAATGGTACCTTTTTGAATGACCTTTAGTAGATAACCCAAATTTTGATCTTCCATTAGACTTCTCAAATAAAAAGAATCGTCATCTTCATCATCAGAATTTTCATCTACACAAGTTGGAAGTACAAAGTCTTTGATCTGATCACGACACCTTTTCCCCAAACTTCCACTCAAATCAAGATGATTACAATCTAGCAGGACAAGAGATTCAAGAAGGGGGCAACCATCAAGAATGGCATGCAACCCGAAATTAGTAAGCAAGTTTCCAAACATTGAAAGATGACGTAGCTTAGGCATGGTTTTTGCAATAGCAAAAGCATCATCATTCAATTCGATGTCTTCGCAGAACATTCTGCTAAATTTTAATGATTTCAAAAGTGGGCAACTCCGACCAATGACTTCAAGAGAATCCTTAGATAGGTTGCTAAATGAAATGTCTAGCTCCTCTAGCAGTGGAAATTTGTTTGCAACTTCACTAATTTGTTTGTGCAAAATATTTCGGCATTTTATGAGTTGCATGCGTCGTAGGTGACTTCCACTGTAAGATTTGAATAAAAAATAATGTAAGAGAAAATGATTGATAAAAAGATCAAAATACATTTTGAAAAATCAGCACTACAAAATACATAAATATAACTGCCAGCTAAGTTCTTCATTTCATAAGAATGCAAAAAATATTGAAAAAAAGATGTAGCAAAAGAAAGATTTGAGTTCTTGGTTCAGATGCATACATGCTATTATGTTAAATCAAATAAAAAATAAAACGCATTACAAATCATATGACTAAAAACTAACAGCAACAAGAGTTTGTAAACAACATTCAGCATTGTGCAGCCATCATTAAACAGTATTAAATCATAAATAAATGAATAAGTAATTTTGCAAGACTTGAAAGTGAGCAAAAGGAAAATAATATTACCAACTAGCTATGTACTGAAGGAGATCATCAGTACAAAAAGACTCAATCTCAATGTCTTCCAAGTGACCGCAGCTTTGTTCAACAGCATAACGACAAATCATTACCAAATCCACATCAGGAGAAGTTTCATTGTTGCTCATGTGAATGGTGCGCCACATGAGAGGATCCTTGCAAATGTTCCACCAATAAGGACACACATTGCTTGCATTCTTCAGAATTTCAACTGGACCAAGCCTTTGGAGAATATTTGATGTGATGTCTCTAGGAAGCTCAAGCCAATTTGGCCCCATTGTGCTCTCCCTTTTCCTTTTCTTTGTTGATCTGAAACATGATGCCATCTTACAGATAAGACAAATAAACTTTAGGTACATAGAAAGGTAACAAAAAAGGAAGAAAGGGAAACAGTGATATGATATAATACGCGATATCAAATATTTGGTATTTGCATCATTCTGTGATTTGAAACAATCAACAAAAAGAATAATACTATTAGGGTTTTTCTATCATGTGCAATATTAAACATGTTAGACAGACCCATACTATTATCCTCAATCAACACAATTTTTTCAATATCGATAATTCAGATGCTATATGTTCTGTAATTGCTAAGCTTGTAAAATATACAACCCTAAAGTCATAACAAAGTGTGTTTCAAATCAAAGGTACTATAATTTTAAATCGGTATAAGGGTTAATCTTTGAATAAAGATTTTGACCATCGAAACAACAAAAATTTGAGGTTGTTTACTCTAATTTAGTAATAAAACAGATTTTATAGACTAATGATTTCATGAGAATGAATAAAAAAACAAAGAAAAGGTAAAAAGAAAAGGCAACCAGAGAGTAGATGAGAAGTTGCGAACCCTGCGAAAACCGTGGAGAACAGGAGAATGAGATCGGTAATCTATATTATACACACATGGTTTTGAGCAGTGTTTCTCGTTTTTTTGTTTCTCGGTTTTGAGCGGTGTTTCTCGTTTTGATCAACTTTCTAGCTTCTAATTCTATCTTTAAACAAATTTGCCTATAAATATTATTGCTTTTAATTTCATTTAAAAATATAAAAATTTATACATTTTTTTAGGGAATAATTTATGCTATAATATTTTTTCGTTGAAAAAGATAAGTATAGTTTGTTACAATATGAAAATGCAAAAGATCTATATATTTATTATATTTTTTATGGGATACATTTATTATATTTAAAATTACAATAAAACCTAGCTGAACAAGTAATTTATACGCATTAACGCAATAAAAAAACAAATAATTTATACGCATTAGCGCAATAAAAAAAATTGATAGACAAGAACGGAGTGTCAGTCTGAACGATAGTGAGAAAGAATGTTTGAATAAAACCTAGTTGGATGGGGAAGGCCAACGAATATGTCTCAAACCTAACAAAATAAAAGAATATTTATTGAAAATGCTCTTTAGGCACCTATGGTTTGCTCAAAGCACATCAAATTGACAAAAATACCTCTAACAACAATTAATTAATTACCATTCACAGGTAAATGATAGTTATTTGTCGTTCGCTTCCAAATGACACTCAATATTCTGTTCCAGTCCTGATGATATATCAAACCTGTTGGGTAACATTGTATGTAGATCGGCTCAGATGAAAACGTTATGTTCACGCATATAAATCACTACAAGGAAGATGATATTAGAACCATGTTCTCTATATTTGGTCAATATATAGTACGAAGAGACTGATCGAGTTAGACGCTTCAAATTCCTTCGTGGGATCTGTTTATGATATTAGTTCGTTAAAGATTGATTTGGCCTAGGACATAAGAAGAAATCAGGGCTTGCATGAAGAAACTAGAGGAAGTTTGGTTGCTGATCCATATATAGTCTTGTTTGTGTAGAATTATGTAGTTGCAATTATTATTGTTGTTATTGTTAAAATTATGTTGAATTATGTTGTTGAAATTGTCGTGGTTGAATTACGTTTTTGTTGCTAGTTAGGTAAAATCCGATTTAATGGCAGATATTTCTCTTTTCAGTGTTCTGAACACATTCAAATTATATAATCTGAAATAACCAAAAACCGTGATGGATGATTATGTAATCCGAGCGAGGGTAAAATAAGGATTTTATAGGGTGTGCAAGAGGTGTGGAGGATGTAAAAGAAAAATCCTTTATTTTTTCATCGTTTAAAAGACCAACAACCTTTATTAAAAGTTTTTTTTAATGTCTTCATGAGCTTAGCTCAGTAGGTAGGGACAATGCATAAAATATGCAAGATCCGGCCGGCCACCACTAAAAAAAATGTTTTTTTTTAATGTTTAATTATTATTTTTGGTCTATTTATAATTTTGGTCCATGAAAATATTTGATATTTTGATTTTAGTTTTTATAATTTTTTGTTTGTTTTTTACAACTGCAATTTAAAGAAACTATTAATTTGATCCCTCAATAGATTTTAAGTATGACAATCAAGTTGGGAGGCCTCCTCCACCATGCATTCGTTCTTCTCAATTTAATTGAAATTCGAGTCCCTCAATAGATTGCTTTTCCAAATTGGGATTGAGTTTTAACAAACTTGGACATTGCTACGTGAGATTTACTTTTTTTAAAGAAATGTGCTACTTAATAAAGGTTAAACTGCTAAATTGTAAAAATGATTCTCTTCATGTCCACAATCTAATAAAAAAGTATCACATTTGTACAATTTTGTAAATTAAAGGACTGTTTTGAAACAAAAAAATAAAAGAGGAAGTAAATCAGTGACAGATGCAGTTTGGGTTATAGAAATTGTTTCAGTTGATCAATTGCTTGTTGAGCTTACACAATGCCGGCTGAGGTAGTTCAAAGCTTGGCACACCGAAATCTTTGAGAAAAAAGGACAACACATTGATTAGACAAACAGAAGGACATTCATTCAAGAATATCCTTTCCTTTTCTCATTCATAAATAAATTCAGCCACTTTATCATAATATTATCATCATCTAAGAAGGAAGATGATACCCATATTTGTTAGCTCTGATACCATGTTGACATTTGAAAACATGATGAAATAAAACTTAAGTGATTGAATATTCATGAGTTATTTCATTTATTACTAGAAGAGAAATTTAGTTGATGGTAACTAACTTTTTATTTTACATAACAAGATTAACCAACAATCATAGTCTCCTTTAATCAAATTCTCCCATTTCAATTTTCGTTATACTTTGAAAATAAAAATAATAATCTTCATTTTCATCATCGCAACTTTCATATACGTCGGTTGGAAGTACTAAGTCTTTGATCTGATCACGACAACTTTTCTCCAAATTTCCACTCAAATCAACATGAAAACATTTGCGTAAGTCAAGAGATTCAAGAAGAGGGCATCCATCAAGAATGTCTTGCAGTCCGTTATTAATGAGCAAGTTTCCAATCATCGAAAGATGGCGAAGCTTAGGCATGGTTTTTGCAATAGCAAATGCATCCTCATTCAACTGGATGAATTTGAAGAACATCCTACTAAATTTCAGTGATTTCAAAAGTGAGCAACTCCGACCAATGACTTCAAGAGAATCATTAGATAAGTTGCTAAATGAAATGTCAAGCTCCTCTAGCAGTGGAAATTTGTCTGCAACTTCACTAAAGTGTCCGTGCGAAATATTCCGGCATTTTGTAAGTTGTATGCGTCGTAGGTGACTTCCACTGTAAGATTTGAATAAAAAAATCATGAAGGGAAAAATGATTGATTAAAAGAATAAAATAAACTTGAAAACTCAGAACCGCAAAATACATAAAATATAACTGCCAACCATTTCTTCACTTCAAAAGGATGCATCAAATATTGCAAAAGAGGTTCCCAAAAGAAAGATTGAGTTCTCATATGCATACATACCATATATGTTGTAGTTAAATAGAAAAGAGAAAGAAACACATCACCAGTGAGAAAAAATATATTAACTGCGGTGCATGAGATACAATAGGCTAAAGAATAAGCAAGTAACAAGACTTTGTACGAAATCATTCATTATTATAGCAACAATTATTCAACAAAACATCATAAATAAATGAATCAGTACGTAATTTCGCAAGACTTAAAATTCTAAGCCAGCAAAAGGAAAATAATATTACCAGCTAGATATGGTCTGAAGGAGATCGTCAGTGCAAAAAGACACAATCTCAATGTCTTCCAAGTGACCACAACTTCGTTCAACAGCATAACGACAAATCTCTACCAAATCCATAGTATTGTACGGATAACGGTCATTGTCTCTCATATAAATGGCGCGCCACATGAGAGGATCCTTGCAAATGTTCCACCATAGGGGACACACTTGACATGCACTTGTCACAATCTCGATGGTACCAAGCCTTTGAAGAATGTTTGTTGTGATGTCTATAGGAAGTTCAAGCCAATTTGGCCCCATTGTCCTCTGCTCTTTTTTGTTGCTCTCCCCACGGTGCCATCATAGGAACTAGACGACAAGTGGTTGAGAATGGAGAACCTGAAGAGAAAAGGAGTAAAATCGAGATTGAGAAAGAAAGTGTAAAAATAAAATTAATCATACGCAATGCATTTAATTGCAGCAGTTGAATATTGAAATTATGTTTGTATCTGCAGGTGAAATCACAAGCTATACATCTGTAATTGTGGAATGGTGGTTGAAAATTGAAAGAATGTTAGTTTTACATAACTAATATAATATCAGGAATGCTATATGCAGCGACAATTTTTATAACGAAATCTTCAGGAATTGTATTCTATCCAATTAAATAAGAGACTGACCGGCAAACATGGGGTGGTGGGTAGGGTGGAAATGGGTTAGGTCGGGCCGGGCTTAGTAAGGCCTAAGCCTGGCCTACTTCAAAAATTATAGGCATGAGCCTGACCTATTACCCGTCATAGGCTTATTTTCAAGTCTGGTCTGACCTTTTTAAAGGCCTGATGAAGCCTAAAAGCATATTTAAAAGCCTATTTTACACTATGGCCTAACAACATCTATAAGACTACCACTAAATAGGCTAAAACTTATGAAGGCCTAAAACATACAAATATGACTTATACTAAATAACAAATACTTACGAAGGGCTAATCACACCAATATACCTACTACTAAATAGCCAAATCATATGAAAGCTTGAGTTTATAAAAAAAGTATCAACATTATCAATAATGAAAGGTACATTATATATAAAAAGCTTAATAGGCCGGCCCGACAAACTTAATAGGCTTTTTTGTAAGCCTTAGCCTAGCCTAATTAAGTAAATAGGCTTTATGAAAAGCTTGAGCCTGCCCTTTTTATTAAACGAGCTGGGCTGAGCTAGGCTTTAAATAGGCTAGGCCGTAGGCCCCTGTCGAACGGTCTGGCCTGTTTCCACCCCTAGTGGAGGGGTATAGTTGAGGCTGGATTTTCAACTTTGTAGCACTAAAATTACTTCGTGGTGTTCTCGCGATTTGTTTTGTCGCTGAATTCAGCATTTTCCATATAATATATAGGGTTAATAGTGATTTACCCCTGGAATATTTTTTTTAGATTTCATCCTTGTAATTTAAATTTTTTTTTTGGTTTTGGACCTTGATGATATCAAATTACAAAATTTATGGTACTTTCACCCATGTAATTTGAGCAAATTTTGGTTCACCCCCTGCCATATCATCGATTTTGTACGGTCAAATTCATGAAGAAATCTATTATTTTGGGGCAGAATAAAATAACAAGGCATTCTTATCTGTGTAAGATGAAAATCATGCTGAAGAATATTTATTTCTTCAACCATTCTTTATACTCATATCAACGATACTGGTAATGCTTTGTTTGTGATTTGTGATTCAAGGACATATTATGGGATTATTATGGGATATTTTGAAATATGAGGGGTGTTAGAAGGAAAAAAGTAAAGCGCAGGAAAGAAATTAGGGTTGGAGCACATGGATCATCAGTAGATGTAAAACTAGATAACAACAACCAAAGCTAGAATTTAATAGCCAGGAAGGAAAACAATGGTCAAGACCATGAGAGAAAGATCACGTTCTTGGAGGTTTCTTGGAGAAGTCGTTTTTTTATTTTTATTTTATACAATCCCAATTTAAAAGAGTGCAGTTTTTAAGCAAAGGTTAATTTCGTCATTTTTGGGGACCTAAAGAGATATGGAGGGGGCCTAAAAAGTAACCTTCATCTTAAATTGGTAGCCGGTTTTTTGTTTTTGGGCCTCGATGGGCCCAATTAATTTTTAAGAAAGTTGGTCTTGGTTTTTAGAAATAGAGAAATTTGGTTATTAGGTCAATTTTAAACACTTTATTTTTATGAAGACCCTAGTTGTAACTCAAGCATCGCAATATCTTATTTATCATGTTAAATATGATAAATATTACAAATAAATTTTCTTGATGCAGTCAAAAAAATTGGCCTCCTTGTTTGAATTGGAAGTTACTGCCTTGAAGTAAATTTGCAAAAGGGTATGAAGTTGAAAATTGTGGAAGAGCTATTTATAATTTTAGTTCCTAAAATTTGAGCAAACTTTTATTTTGGCCCCTAAATTTTTTTAGAGTTTATCCCGAACATTGCACATTCCATTCATTTTTGCCCTCCCAATCACTCAAAAATTGTTGACTTTGACAGAATTTTGCCGTGTCCATTGCTATGTGGATTTTCAGGGGTAAAATCAAAGTATAGTCAAATGTTTGGCAGGAACCTAAATAAAAATGGGGAAAAAATTTGTCTTCATCTCTTTAATCAATGTTTATCCATCTTTATCACTTCAATTTAATATTCACTTATCTTTTATCTAAAATCTAAAGAAATTTTTCACCAAACACATTCATTAATTCAAAGGATTAAGCATCATAATGAAAATGAAATTTTAATCAATGATCAAAAGATTAAATATTGAAGGAAAAGGTAAAGAATTATAAAAATGAAATAAGCATGAATTTAAAATGTTACAAATCGCATGATAAAAGAGATGAAGATGAAAAATATATTGGAACAAAATTAGTTTCTATAATTCATCTAGAGTTTTGATGATAACAAAGTATTAAAGAATAATTAGATATGCTAATATATGTTCAAGTGTGCAAGGTCATAGATTAAAATTTAATAAGGTCTGAACATCTATAAGAGCATCAGAAGCACAAAGAGAAGCTAAAAGACTATGATAGAAGATCGTAAGAAAGGTCAATCAGAAGTCAACGTCTTGGATCAGAAGAAACAAAGCTACTCAGAAGTTGAAGAACTTTATAAGACTCTAAAGAGCATCAAACTCTGGAGAACAAAAGATTCTGAGGGACCAAGAAGCCACGTCAGATTTGTCCTCTTTTGTAGTTGACAGTTTTCCCTATCAAGACTCTGAGTTTGTCTTCTTCTTACCACATATAGAAACAAACAAAGAACTTCAAGGACACGGAGAATGAACGGATAATTCCAGTTCAGCAAAGGGATTTCAAATGTCTAATCAACGACATTATCCATATCAGACAATGGCCCAACGTCCTTCATCTGAAACTTCTCAGCGACTCTTAATGCACTGGCACTCCTCTTCAACGTCTCTCAAATCCTTGACTATATAAGGAGTTGAAGACTTGAAGAACAATAACAAAACTCTGCTATTTTAACTGTGCTATTACTCTGTCAATTCAAAAAACGCATAGAACACTTAAGAATTTCTTATCAAAGTTTGTATCTTTGAAATTCTAAGCTTAAGAGTCTGTTCAGTTTTATATTGTTTACACCTCTAATTATATATTAGTGACAAATTTTTTTCCTCCCTAAAATCCGTCTCTAATTCACGTTTTTCTATCTTGCATATAGATTTATATTAAACAATTGTTTGCTATGCAAAACATAAAATGTGGGTATCAAAGGAAGGAAATGGAGGCGTGTTGGTTTAGCAAGGAGCTGTAAAACCTTACCTTAGACATTAGTAATAAATCATGACCATTAATTATTATTTAAATCATATGCTAAGATGTGGAGGAGGAATTGAGAAAGAAATATGAATGACTGACGTGATATATGTGATAAGTCAATGAAGTGATAAAAAGATGGATATAAAGATAAAATAAGGTATTGAATGAGTGTATGAGAGTTTATAGAGGTAATCTTCTATTGTCACAAGACCATATGTATAGTGTTTAGGCACATACAAAGAGACATTTTTTCTAATAATAAAAAATAAAATAAACATTTTGAAGACAAGTGCGTCATTGTGTGTGCGCCTAAATACTATATATTTGGTCTTGTGATCAAGTAAGTATTTTTAAAGTTTATAATGTTCGAATATCATGACCGTAAAACAATGAACAAAAGAGTGGCTCATCGGACAAGCCACCAACTATTGTAACTATAGAATTTAAATATAAACATTAAAACGTTAAGGAATAAGTTTTTTTAGAGACGTTAATGGAGTAAGTTAACATCATGCACCTACTTGAATTTTACTAAAAAAAACTATTTCTTGTTTTCCAAAACAGTTTTAACGTATGGATAGGATTGTAATTATAACTTTATTATACTTTTAAAAGTCAGAAAAATCTCGTTTTTTCTTTTAGGGAAAAAATATCTCGTTTTTCTTGCTCTCGCTATTTGCCGTTTTTGACAATTGAGACACAACCAAAGTCCTGATACCGGTTCAAATTGAACTCTCCCTTTTCACCTTCTTCAAAAATCCAAGACTTTTTATGATACCTCCTCCCCTTTGGAAATAATTAAAATCAATAGAGGTATGACTAATCATAACAAAAACCTTGATCATTCAATTACTTCAATTAGAGGGAGTTCAGTTTGTGATTTGGAGGAATAAATTATGGAGAAAATTTGCCACTTTAATTTTAGTGTGATTTCTGGAAGAAAAAAAATCTTTGACGGTGATGATGGCTTGGGCTGGACAAACAGATTGTACAAATATATCGACGAGGAAAAAAAAATCTTGGAATGATGTATCAGAAAATTTTAAAAAAGAGTAATCATAATTGTACGATTAATAGGTGGCAACTTTTGTGATTTCCCTTCTTTTGTCTCTTTTTATTAAGAATATAACTTGTCTACGAGAGATGTCTAAAAGTTATCACAAAATTGTTGTACAAATATCATTTTTTATAAAAAAACATATATACATAAACTCAAATGTTGAATGAGTGTTGGAAAACATTAAATGTTAATGAAAAATAATATTTGTACAACTATTTTGGTATAACTTTTTGGACAACTCTCTTATACTCTCATTGTGTTTTTACTCTTTTGTTTCTCTCTATTGTTTTTTACTAGTAAGAATCATTGTGTTCTTACTCTCTTTCCTTTTCTCTCTATATTATTTTTTACTAGTAAGAAGAGAGAGAGAAAATTATTTCAAAAGTTGTCACAAAATAGTTGTACAAATATCATTACTCATGTCAATATATCATTGTTGTTTTAAAAATGAACTAGTAAAAGACCCGTGCTTTCACACGCGTCACGTAACATTGTGATAATTATATAAAAAATAATTAAATTGTTAATATTGTAGAATGTTTATAGATATTAAATGAAATTATGAGTATTAATGTAAGGTTTCTATTAAATAATTTTCTCTTATATATACAAAAATTTGTTAAATAGTTAAGTCACACCAGTTATGGATTTTATTTGCTTATATATAGAAAATTCATATGATAAAATTTTGAAAACTCATGACTATTTTCAAAATCAAAATTAATGTAGTGTTTCTATTATAAATAACTTTTTATTTTATATGCAAAAGATTGTTCAATGTTTGCACCGCACCCGTTGCACATTTTATGTACTTATATCTACATAAACAAATTTTATATACATATATGACAAAATCGATATGATAAAATTTTAAAAACTCATAACTATTTTCAAAAACAAAATTAATGTAGTGTTTCTATTAAATAAATTTTTATTTTATATGCAAAACATGTTCAATGTTTGCATCACACTCGTTGCAGATTTTAGGTACTTATATATGCATAAACAAATTTTTATACACATATTTGAGAAAGTCAATATGATAAAATTTTGAAAACTCATGACTATTTTCAAAATATCAACATTAATGTAGTGTGTTTATTAAATAAATTTTTATTTTATATTTAAAACACCGTTAAATATTTAAACCACATTCATTGAGGATTTTATATGCTTATATATGCAGAAGAAATTTTTTATGTATTGATATGATAAAGTTGATATGATAAAATATTGGAAACTCATGATTATTTTCAATATATAAATATCAATGTAGTGTTTCTATTAAATTACTTTTTATTTTATATGCAAAACATCATTCAATGTTTGTTGAACGATTATAAAATCAAGGAGATCATGAGTTTTAATAAGAACAATTATGAAATTTATATGTACTTTGATTTTTATATATTGTTAGTAGATGCGACTATTATCTAAAATTAATTTTTTAAAAAGCAAATAAATTAGTTCCATAGTTATCCGTGGAAATATAAATTAGTTTCATAGTTATCCGTGGAAATTGGTTACACTTGTGATTGAACATTATCCGTTATAATTTTTTTTAAAACAAATAAATTAAATTTTGCAAAATGACCATTATGCACATAAAATTAAGGAGATCATAAGTTTAATAAGGATGATTGTTTCTCAAAAAAAAAAAAAAGATGATTGTGAAATTTTGTTGTACTTCGATTTTTATATATTGTTATTGTTATTGTTAGTAGATTAAAGGTATTTACACATATGTACATGGGTGTTTTAGAGCACCTACAATTATCATTTTTTTTTTTTACCATAATATTAGTGGATTCTCCCTCTTAACCAGATTTTTTCCATAAACATGAAAAAAAAATTGAACTCTAGCCACATGTTTAAGAGGCACGAATCTCTTATTACTTTCCATAAACATGAGATAAGAATCAAACTCTAGCTACATGTTAAGAGGCATAAATCTCTTATTACCTATACCAATCTAATTATTGGTTCATCTACAATTATGATTAGTTGAAGAATATTTTATATTTTTATAAATATTATTTCTATTCATCAAGTGTCATAATAGTATTTGTTAGCATTTTCCATTTGAGGTCTTTGTTTGAGAGAGCTTCTTTTGATTGAAGTTTTTTTTAGGCAAAATTAAAATTGATATCGTGTATGTCAGAAGCTGTATAAAATACACCTCGAGTTGGAGTCTTTTTCTCATCATCATCATCCCATATTTCCATGTCAGAAAAACATTAATAAAATAGAAAAATTATTTTCACAATCCAAAATCTTATAACACCATTTTCTTTTTTATATAATTGTCAATTTAATAATAATTTTTTCTTTCTCTTATAGTTAAATTAACACTTTTTATGTATCTTTATATGGTTATTTCAAAAATTGTCATATTTTAGTTGTTTAAATATAACTCACTGATGTTAATAGAAAATCAAAATTGTATATTATTCAAGGCTCGAAAAATCATTTGTGCCAGAGCTTTTAAGTGAAAAAAGAAAGAAAGGTCTCTTAATAATCTAGAGTTTGGTCAGATGGTAAATAAAGTCTGACCAAGAATTATTCCTTTTAGGAATCAAACTTGAATTTTTTCAAACAATTTATCATTAGTGAAGTTCATCAACCCCTTGGACTTGATCATATGATTAAAAAAAAAAAACCTTAGGTGTTGTTAAATGGACAATGATTCAAGCAGAATAGACAATGACGGAACCAGAATCCAAATCATCATCACAATTGTTATATTCAACTATGGCAATATAAAAATATACACACTCAGAATATAAGGAAACGATAACAAGTTGAATTGAAGACTGCCACTCCAATAATATCCCATGAGTTCACCATTTATTCTATATCAAGTGAGACTTTCACAACTATTTTTGTTCATTTTCTTGGTATTATCAACCAATAAAACTAAGTTCAATCACATGTGTGAAAGGAAAACTAAAACTGAACAGAAAGAGTGAGAAAGTTGTTGTAAAATAATTACGTAGAATCATCTCAAGTATTAATAACAAATAATTATAGCTAAAAATGTATTAATAACAAATAATTATAGCTAAAAATGAATTAGAGAATAAGTGAAATTTATTGAATTTGGTTGCCGAGACAGCTCAATCAAAATCTTTACAAATCAATTGGAGGAAACCTGCAAAACAATACACTGTTAAGTAACCTGAGGCATGACATAGTCACTGTCCTTGAGGATTTTATCCGCCTCATAAGCGCATATCCTCCTAGGATACAACAGTTCTTCCCCGTTATGAATCATAACCAGAGGTGACAGAACACCTCAAATTTATCTCAAAGATATCAGGAGATGTAACCCAGAAACTCAATATTTTGGATGAGGGAAAATAATTTGTTGTATGTAGATAAATATGAAGTGAGGGAGTATGTATGTACTATATGCAGGTTGATAGTTTTCTGTACTGTTATTCCATGCATTCCATCAGTATATGTATATACTTGTTTTCCTTTGACTAACGATAATAATAGGAACATGTGGTCAAAAATGAATAAAATGAGTACCTCTTAATAATGATGAGTCATAGAGATATTTAGGGGGATATTGGAACCAATTAATAAATAAAAATAAAGTAATAATTCTAATTTAAATTGTTTTCTAGTAATAAGAAAAACTTTTTAAATATTTAATAAATAAAAAATACAACAATCCCCCACATATTTCAAAAGTTTAAAATTAAAGGACGAAAAAAAATTATGGATAAACATTGTAGATGTAATGCATCGGAACGGTATAGCAAGCTATGGAACCCGTCCTAGACAAATAAGACTTAACACACAATGAATTGTTTTAGCAAGCTATGGAACCCAAGACACTTGCTGTATGTCAGAGGCCTCATAATCACATTACACCCCCACAATTCTTGTTGTTATGTGTGCGCTAATAGGCCATGCGCGTGTCTGGTATTCATGAGTGCTCTAGAAACTTTGCCAAGATCTCATGCAAGCGGCCCCACTTGGCACTCACATAGGCGATTTCATCAAGTGTATGCTGCAAGTCGTACACCACCCATAAGGGATATGATAATCGTTGAAAGCATTATAGCTTATCCTCTCAATATTGCAATGTCTAGCACTTACTCAAATACACCATAGGAAAGAGTAGGATTAAATTTAGCGCTAGCAGAACTAACATGTGACTTGTTCTTACCACATTGAACCTTCATGGGATCACCAATCACAAAGGTTGGGTTCCTATCACATGTCAATTTCGATTGGCTTAAATCTCAATCCCCTAGATGCTCACAAATTTATTTTATCTCAGGGGCTTTATTAGTACGTACTTTACACACAGTGATGAAGACACAAATTTCTTTCATCTATGAATATTGACTAAGACGTCTCTAAGTCAATCAATCTCATATTTTATGCAAGTCTATGAAAATAAACTTGGTTACACAATAATTTTATACAACTCGTTGTCAACATGTTCATCAATAAGACAAATCTACTTATAAATTTATTCTCATTGGATTCATATTTATTTGACATCTTTTGTATTATTTTAATACAAAGGTTTATCCACTCTATAAACAATATATCATATATCATTAACATACCTTCTATAGTATACTCTTCAGGTCTACTTAGATAACTTCTAAGCGACAACATCTCTACAAAGGAAAAATTGATTATATTTAACACACATGTCTATTTAAAAGACTTTCAAGCGACAACACCCTCACATTGGGTAACATTAGTGAATGTTTATTCATTTACTTGAATAATTTCTAAGTAACAATGTCAACTCAATTTTATTTAATCAAGTAGCATTAAAATCATGAAATATACTCATCACTTTAATTTCAAAATATTTAAACTTACTAAGAAACTTTATAAAAGATTGTATTATACTATCGCACATCTTTATGATTTTATACCACAAACCACAGTTAATTCTCTTATGCCTTAATTCAGATCTGCGTGTATTACTTTATTTCTTTCAACAAGTGTTAGCACATCATAAGTAATTTTCAACAATTTAACTCCAAATTCCAAACTAATTACTTATAAATTTAACTCCTCAAATAAGCCATCACTGCTTTCATTTTTCAAGCAGACTCATATAAGGTGACAAAGTCATTTCAAATATTCATCAAAGTATAATATTTTCATAACTATAACATCAACTAACTCATTTATTGAGGTCAAATAATAATC
>Ga0228711_1003337_pt1 | contig 24891 bp, 10 predicted proteins | sample MedpolnodulmetaG_2_FD_177996 | JGI IMG/M metagenome (GOLD analysis project Ga0228711, IMG submission 177996) | Root nodule microbial communities from Medicago polymorpha collected in Santa Monica, California, United States - brown nodules | ecosystem: Host-associated > Plants > Roots > Nodule... | reverse complement strand
CAGCCGTTAATATCGGTTAATATCGGACAGTTCAAATTATATAATAATAAAATTAATATTAAATGATCTTGACCGTTAATTTAAGATTTGACGGTTGAGATACAAAAATAATCTAATTGCGTACTAAATCTTAATCCATCTTTGTAAGGTTCTAACATTGGTTACATCTAATTTTTATGGCGCAAATTAACATTTAATCCCTCAAAGTTAAACATCGAACATTTTATTCTTTCAAATTTATACCATAACTTGATTTGAATGCCTCTTTAACATATATCCATCAAGACCAATAAATGATCCATATATTGATTTGAATAGTCTACATCAAGACAACACAGAACTTTTAAAATTGTGGTACTAAATTTTGAAAAAAGTGACTCGAATGATTAACATTATTGAATTTAAATGACTATTATTTTACATATTTGAGAGACAAAAAAATTGACATTTCTTACAATTCAATGAACTAAATTTTTTATGAGAATCTCCAATATCACTTCTGATGTTCACATCTGGAAAAAAAAACTTTGTATCATTAGTAATCTAGAGTTTAGATGGGAGTTAAGTAAAATTCAATCAATAATTATTGTAGTCAGAAATCGAACACGAATTCTATTTGTGAGTTCATTAACCATTTGAGCAAATTGTTTGGTTAATGACTTAATTCTTCCGTTCTACGAACATATATAAGCACTTTACTTTGTTTAATTATGGGCCTGGGCTCTTACTTGGTCATGATTTGTGTGATTTTAATTAAGTCGGGTCCATGGAGTTGTGTTTATTTTGTCTTATTTAACCAAAAATTGACTAAACCTCCAATTAAATTTGTCTTATAAGGATAAAACGCGTCATTTGCGCAACCCCGTGTTCAACGTTCACCAGTGTGTTAGCGTGTTTTATTGGACTTCTTTGTTACCCTCACTGAAAGGGAATATGCCTTTGATGTAATGTAATGTACCTTACCAGAGCTAAACTAGCTGGATGAAAGTAACCCTTTTTTGTTCTTTTTAACGACTTAGAAAGCAATTTGATGATATATACCTTTCAAGAGTGATTAGTATGTGTAGTCAAAATGCTAGTAACGGTTTGATATGGTTTATAAGGCCAGTATTTGGAAATTAAGTGTGGTACACATTTTTTCTAACTTTCACTCTCTTATCACATGAAATACGTGGGTTCCTTTACTTTATGTGAAACATGTTTCCAAAGTGGCGTGATTCATGTATTTCATTCAAATAAGAGAGTGAATGTTAGAAATAATGTGTTAAAATGAATATTGTTGGTATTACTCGTTTTAAAATTGTGATTAAATCAAAAAAATTTGATTAAAGTAAACAATTTTAATAATTTGACGATTATGTTATTGACGGTGTAAAACTCCTTACACCAACAATATATATGAATTAATCATTTAAAAATCGGTTTACCACATTAAAGTTTTTGATGTTGCTACGACTACATTTTGACTGCAATCGAAGCGTGATTTGAGTCTTACCATTAAGGTTTTTGTTGTCGCATCGATTGCAATAAGACGCGATTTGGGTCTTGACATTAGATTTTCCAATGTCGCCGCAACTTCAACGTGATTACAATTGAGTCCTTATTAATTGTATTTGATCACATCAATTTTTTCAATGATCAAAGATAGCTATAGGACCATTCCTACAATTTAAAACCTTGCAAACTATTTTTGAACAATGCCATGCACTCTCCTCATCTACTTGTCTCCTATGGAGAAGACTATCCATGTGACCTCTCTTTACCTGTCCTTGACTATATGACCTTGAGCAAGCAGCATAACTGTGGTAGAACATGACTACAAACATTTTAAGTATGAACTGTGCTTCTTTCCATGCTGACACCCTTCTATTGAATCTTGAAATATGTAAAACTGAGAAAAAAATTACACATATGTGAATTAGAGGGATAATGATATATTATCTAGCTCAAATTAAATATAATCCATCTTTTAATTAATTTCTTGGGCTATTGAATAAAATTAAACTTTTTATTTTATACCATAATAATTCAGGCATGCTTCATTTGTTGGGGAGTCTATGAAATTTTGCTTTCATTGTCATGCTTAAATGGAACATGATAGGTAAAATGGAGATATATTAGTCAACATTTTCTGCTTCTCTTCTTCTGCCTCTTCAGAATGAAGAACAAACAGATTGAGTGGGAGCAGATAAAATAAATAAAATTAAAGAGGCTTTAGTGAATAATAATTAGTATTAGTATTGCAAGAGAGAAGAAAAGAAATATCTTTATAAATAATTAGAAATTGAATAATGATAACTTGTCTAACAAAAAGCTTAATATATAATCATACATCACACCAACACTAGATCCTGATTCTGATTTGTGGACCCAACAACATGCAGAGCTAAGGGCCTTCACTTCACCCTTTGGTTGTTGGCCATACCATCTTCCAATCCTAACGACTACTCACTCAAATAACTATCTTCTTAATTGTTGATGTGATCTTTCAATCCCTCTCCCAAGATTTTTATTGCCTCATATAATAATTTGACGCATTCACGGTCGACATATAAATAATAGTTTGAACGAGATCAGATAGTCTAGATTTCAATCAATCAAACAACCATTAATATCCTGACGATACTTAATAAAAATTTCTCTCAAATACATATCTATAATGATCTCTACTACATTGTTGGACCGTGAAACGGCCTTTAAAACCGTCAGAAACTAGTTCTAACGATAATAAAGAATTTATATCACCACATACACACACTCAAAGCACTTGCTGCACTACATTAATTTAGTTACATTACAATTATATTACAAAAACCTTTTCCTTTCACAAAGAAACAAAACTAGAATGTGAATAGAGGAAAATGCCTAGGAAAACCCTTCACCCCAAACATTACCCAAAATCAAGAAATTTTTTTCTTCTTCCTCCACCACTATACATATGCTAGATCAGTAGAATACCAGCTTGCTAATGCTAATCATTAATGCTATTAATTAACTAAATCATAAACATATTATATATCAATTAAAAACTAAGTTGGTAAAATATGATCCGGTTGCACGTTGTAACCGATCTCAACCATCAATTTAAGATCAGACGGTTCAGAATAAACAGTAATAAAATCCTCTAGTACTTGTTGAATGAAGTCAATAGTAACAGTGCTAGATACTAGGTAGTCAATGGAGTACAATCCTCTGGTACTTATTCTCTGCAGAAGGAGAATCAGAACCTTCACAAAAAACCCTTTTCCTACTATTGAATCTTCCACAGTTACTGTTAACAAAGGACTCTTGATGAAGTAGTTGATGATGCTGCTGATGCTGTGGTGGTGGTGAATGAATGGTTACAGGTGGAATCTCAAAAGACTCCAATGGTGGTGGAGGGTGTCTCCATTGAGGTAATGGTCCTGCAAGCAAAAGGGTCTGAAGCAAAGGACCAGCTTTCATCACTGCTTGTAAAAGTTTACCTTTTTCAGGCAAAGGTTTATCTTTTGCTATGGAATCAATCATCATCATTGGTTGTTCTGTTCTTGTTGTTAAAACTACTTGTTGTTGTTGTGGGGAGGATACTATGCTTTCTTCACAATCTGATAGTGATATTCCATTGTTGGAAGATTCAATTCCTCTCTTTTGTTGTTGATGTTGTTGTTCATCTTCAATGCTTGAGATTCCAGACAAAGGATCTTGGTTTTGTTGTTTTTGTTGTTGGAAAAATAACTTTTCTAAGAAAAGTCTTTGGCATTTTTCTTGTGCTTCATCTCTTTCTCTTGCAACTTTGTTGAAAAGTTCTTTTAGGTTATGTAGTTGTTCATCTCTTTTTCTTAGTTCTTCTTGTACTGTTACTCTTGTTTGTTCTAGCTCCATTGTTGTGTACATCAAGGTTTGCTTCAACTCATCCATTGACTATATCAAAAAAATTACAATGAAATGGGAATTAAAAACATTTTATTTTAATAAAAAAACACTAATGATCATTTTACAACGGTTTCTCTCATAGGATATGAAGCTAGTCATATAAAATTAAAGGGTAACTATAAAATGCAAGTTAGTCTTATAAACATTTTGTACGAATAGTTGGTCCTCAAATTACAAGTATTTTATATGCCTATAAAATGTAACTATGAAACATCAATGTTTGTAATGAAAGAAAAGAAGCATGTACCTTTCCTTGGCAGTAGTAAGCCCAAGATAGAAGAGGGCCACGTTGTTGATTGTCCATGATCTTAGAAAGAGTGAGAGAGAGAGAGAGACAGAGTGGTGGGAGAGAAATGAGGGTAGAGAAAGTGAGGAGAAAAGAAGAAAAGGGGAGAGAAAGAGAGTTAGGAGTGTTATGAGGGATGGTTGAATTGAAGGTGTCTTATAAGAAGTAGTCTAAGTTACTGTATAAGGAAGGTAGACAATAGGCAATCTGTGGCCAAATCCTAACTCCCCCTCCCCTATGCTCCATAATCCTATTTAATAATACATACAAATTCTTCTATTTAATAGGAAAATATTATTTGTGATATGTTTCCACTGGTTTAATTATAGGTAAGTTTTTACTGTTCAGAGTAAATCTGGTTACGATTCTGAGCATGAGGGTGATCCTTATCTTATATGCCGCTTTTGTAAATATTGAGCTGAGTTAGATCCAACTTAAATTTTAAGATATATTTTAATTAATCAAATATTGAGATTCATTGATCTTCATCATAAAAAACAATTTATGTATGATGTAATATTTATCTTGCACTATATAATTAGACATATTTTAAAGGATTTTGCTATAAATCACCCATAAGGGTGTTTTTTTAGCAACTTACACCTCAAGATGTGATTTTCACTTTTTAGTTATAACTTTGCTGAAAAACACCTTCATAAAATTAGTTGGTGTCTTTTAACAAATGTTCATAGAATAACTTGTTAAAAGACACCTTCATAAAAGGTGTCTTCTAGCAAAACCTTATTTTAAATATATATGTATATGCATAAGTACTATTTATGGAACCAAATGAACAGTGAAATAAAAAGTAGAACTACAAAACTGGTCATCCATGTTTTTTTTAACCAACTCCCTATCATAGACCAGTCCTGTTCAGGTCTCTTACTTTGATTTTCCGGTATCTTACATACTATTGAACAAGAAAAACTTGGAAAGTGATGGTAAAAAACAGTGATAACCTTTCTTAACTGTAAAATAACGATAATAACCAAATTGAAGAACTCGATGCCACATGTAACTTAAAAGGCCAATTATAGTAAAATGATCTTCCTTTCTCATTTTTAGAAAGGCAAAAAAAGTTAAGGAGTATTTTTGTTAGTTTATTTTTTAGAGTAAATGATATTTAAACATCAAATTTTTGACACTATATTGGAACACTTTAAAAATACACCATTTATTCTTGAAAAAAATTATAACTATTTACATGACTTGAAGCGAGAAAACACATTAATTTAGAGAAATGATAGTAGTATAACTATATCGTACACATATGATTGTACTCTTATTTTCTCTTTATATTGTGTTGATTTCGTTCTAATACCTAAATTTCTTTGTATATCTTTAATTGTATCATAAGTTGTTCTAAAAATGGTTTGTTCAAATAACATACATCTTAATTAAAATTGCATCATATGCACACTTTATATGTGTACGATATCAGACAACAAATAAGTTGCCAAAATATAATTATTTTTTTTAATGAGTTGATCCACATTTTTTTATGACTACAAATTGAACTTGATATGACAAAACACACACACACACTAGGGGCGGACATGTGGATCAGACCCGACCCGACCATGCGAAAACAAAAAGAAATAAAGACAGAGAGTCGGATCAAAGGGTTGGGCGAGTTAGGCAAGTGGCCCATTCAATTCTAGGTGGACAAGTGTGGGTAAGGCTAGAAGAAAGGATTTGGACCGTCGTGACCAGCACCCACCCAAAGTTATTAATTATTTTATTTTTATTATATATAATATGACATCGTTTCCAATATTATAAGGAAGGATATCTAGGATGCACTGATAAAATTGTACGAGGTTAAGTCACTTCATAACATAATATTCTTAAAGAGGAGGCTCTACACTCTTCGAATGAGTGAATTCATGCCACTAACGGATCACATCAACACTCTGAATACGCTATTTGTGCAGCTTACAACTTCAGATTTTAGAATGGCGGAAAATGAATGTGATGAACTACTACTTCAGATTTTACCAGATTCGTATCAACTCATCATCAACATTACAAACAACATTGTAGCTGATACTCTTCACGTTGATGATGTCACCGATGCAGTTCTTGAAGAGGAATCAAGGTGCAAGAATAAGGAAGAAAGGTCAGAAAGTTCAAAGCAACCAGAGGCTTTGATGATGACGAGAGGGAGATCAACATAACGTGGCCCCAGTGGGAGTCAAAATCATGGTAGGTCCAAATCTCGAAGAAAGAAGAATCTCAAATGCTACAACTGTGGCATGAGAGGGCAGTTAAAGAAGGAGCGTTGGAATAATAAGAAGAATGGAGAAAAAACTTCTGAAAGTTCAACATCTCAAGGATGCATTGCAAGTACGTCAAGGTTTCTCCTAGTGTTAAATATTCTCCTATTACAAGAGAGAGTGTAAGTTTTCTCTCCTTGTATTTAGAGAGAGGTTGTGTAATTTCTTCCACTTAGTGAAAAGTCTTCTATTTTTACCCCATGGTTTAATTTTCCCTTTATTTGTTGAAAGAGTTTCCACGTAAAATTGTGTGTTCAATTTCTCTATTCTCATCTCTTATTTTAGCTACTTGATTTTATTTTGTTACCCCACTGCCCAACATTTCCACGGATACTTTCAAAACATTGCAAGATTAAAGTCATGCAAACTTTTTTAAATTTAACTTTTTTTTATACAGCAACTGTTTTTAATTTGAAATTTATATTATATTTAACCAATTTTGGCCAAGCAAATTTGGCTCTTTCATTTTTCTCAAGCGTGGGCTGCATTTTGCAGTAAATCCAAACAATTATTTTGTTTTTATTATTGCACAATTCCAAACGGTTCAATTATATCAACATGACATGACATGAGTGCCTCATTTGATTTTTCTTCTCTGGCTATAAACAATTTACAAGATAGTATAATTTGTATCATGACATAACCAGTTAAAATGTGGTGTTTTAATTAATAATTAGCAATGTCTTGTAAAATTAGATAGTTTCCTTTCCCCAAAAAAAGAAAAAGATATTAGCAAAACATCTTCAATGCTAAAACTAAATTGGGATTTTAACAATATTTGAAGGGTCAACACAAGTCAAAGAAAGATCAACATAGAGATAAGTTTAAAGATCGTAAATCTTCACTTATTTTTATTTTTTAAATATTTCCCGTGGGTGGAAGAAACTAATTTGATTAGTAGAATTAATAGTTTGGTTTGATATTTAATGGTTTTTTGTGTTGATGTGAAAATGTGAATGAGGAATATCTCAACATATTTTCACTTCAATTGTATTTCCTAATTTTAACAATTTAATGAAATCTATTTTACTATAAAAACAAAGGAAAAACTCAAATGGTCAACATTTATGTATTCTATCACTCGTCCCCTCTTTCTTTTCTTTCTTCTACACATATTGTACAGGGACCAGTTTGAAAGAGTTTTTAAGTACGAAAAACTTATCTGATCAACATTTGAGATGCACGTTTCTTTTAAGAACAATAGTACTGCAACTAACTAAGCAATCAACATGGTAATATGGTATAGTGGTCAAGAGATAGAGGGCTCTAGTGGTCACAAAAAGGAGCTGGTAACCAAACTTCCCACTACTATTTGCCCATAGATGAGGCACCCCTTGGAAAAAGTCCTACTATATGGAAAAGAATGCTTACATTTGAGGAAATCAATAATAACTCAACACTGTATATTGTATGAAATATCAAATTATATTATGATTAGAGGGTAATCCTATAACATATCCCTACCCTCTAGGGTGGGACACTTGTTCATTTTGACCGTTAAACCTATAATGAGGGAAAATTAGTTAATTTCATGATGTATTATTATTATTATTATTACCATAGGCTACCTAATTTAGGAGTACCTCATTTTGTCAAAGCTAATTAAATAGTAGTACAATTATGGAAAAATATAATATTGTTAAGGAGAATTGTTTTTCTACTTTCAAGAAAGAAAAGGGTAAATCCAAATTGAGTATTGACAATGCAAAACCGAAATCCAAAAGGAGTTGAGTGGGGCACAAAACCTTTATGTCCCATCTAAATTTGATTAGATTCTCTACAATTCCAATTTGGGTTTACCTTTTCTCTAATTATTATTTGCATGTTCAAAGAGCGTGGATTATTGTTGCATAGGATGCGGCAAATTGAAGGAATAGAAAAAGGATGATAGTGCAAGTGCACCTTATCATCCCTGAATATATAAGCAAGCTAGCTAGGTAGGGAAGATGCCAGACAAAAAGGGTATTAAAACCATTGTTATGTTCTTGAGACTCATTTTAATCTTTATTAGTAGGTTGTGACACTTGAAGTATTGTTTAGAGGTATATGCACCTTGAATATTCCCTTTTCTTTTTTCATCGAATATAATACAATATAATAGAGTAAATTTTTAGTTATGATGTAATGTTATTGATACGAAGTTATTATCGTCGTTTAAAAATGAATAATTTTTGTCCGTCTCATAGTGATTGTCTCTTTAACATTTTTTTTTCAATAATTGTCACTTTACAATACAAATGCAATATTTATTTATTTTTTCCCACTATTATATCCTTATTTATTGAATTTCATGCAATTTAACTACTCCACTAACTACAATTAATAAGGTGTTTTAGTAAATGTTACTCCTTCCGTTTCACAATACTTATCCATTTTGAAGAAATTACACATACCAAAGAATCAAATAAATGTCATTTTTGATGAAATTCTATGTATTTTTTCTATAAGGGTTTGTCTAACATGTGCAATATTGCACACGTGCAGGTAACTAAAAGTAGTATTTTTTCATTGAAAACCAACAATTATTGATTAAAAGTTACATATTTAATATAAAAAACACAAGTTCCAAGTCAAAGTTACTACTTTAAACTTCTTAACATATGCAAATTTGCACATGATAGAAAAACCTTTTCTATAATACACTTACTCATTTATTATTTCTCTCTCTACAATAAATAGGTAAGGATATTATTGATAAACCAATAATTAATGTTGCATTGAAACTTGAAAGTGACAAGTAAAGTGTAACAAAATTATTCTCCAAAATGGACAAGTATTGTGAAACGGAGGGAGTACTAATTTTACTATTGAAATCAACACAATTAATCATTTTCTTAATAATCATGCACAAACCTTAAACGACTAATATTGTGAGACGGAGGGAGTAGTAGTTTTTTTTAAGGGAAATGCTAAAGAGTACCTTTAGGACATTGGTTAAGAGGATAAAAATAAAAATATTGTATTGAAAAATGGTGAAAAGTGATTAATTTAACTTTTTAAAGGTTAAAATATTGTTGAATTCCATGTAAACATACTACTTTTGTATTCTTAACAAATGCGTATGACACTTGTTAGCATAACTCTTTTCTTAATAGGTTATTTATGATTACGTGTACCGTTGTATATAATTGATTAAATTCTACTTTCATTCTTTTAAAATATACACCTCACTCCATCTTATTCAAAATATATTAGAAAATATTTCACTTTCCTCCCTTAAGAGAAGCTTGAATTATATTTCTCTCCCCTCTTATGTTAAAATCTACACTTTAGTCCCTCAATTTTTTTTTAATTTCTAATAATCTAGCAAAAAAACAAATCGAACACACTTCAAAGAAAAATAGCATTGCGAGTACATTTAAATATAATCAAAATTTTGAATACATATTTTTCGCTATTTTTTATTCACAATTTCATTAATATATAATTTTAAACCCTATTATAAAATAATATAGTTTTAAACCCTATTATAAAATATGAAACAACCCAGAATAAATTTAAAATATGTGAAAAATTACTAAAGTTGATTAAGTATGGTTATTTAAAAGGGAATTTTATACTCTGAATTATAAAATTAATAATAAAATATTTAAATTTGATTATCCTTGACATTTAAATTATAAAAGAAATGAATTTATTTATTATAAATGGTGATTCAAAATTAGTATATATTATAAATATTTATTAATATTAAAATAGATTAAATTATAGTGCATATTTAATTATTAAGGGAGAGGGTTGTAATTCAAGAGTCTCATAAGGGAGAGGAGTATAAAATTTATTTTTCAACGGAGAGTAGTGTATATTTTAACATAAGAATGGATTAGAGTGTAATTCAAACTTCTTTTAAGGAAAAATGATGTAATTTACTCTATATAATTCTTCAATTTGATTTTCTTAATTACGGAATAGTTCTTTAAATCTAAAAGAAATGAAAAGAAAAGGAAAATTGAGCTTAATCTTTGGTTAGCCTTTGAAGAATATAGTAGAAGAAATCTTTAATAAAGTTGCCCACTCTACAATACATTATCAATTAATACTTTATAAAATTGTTATATCATTTTACCAGCATCAGATTTACAATATCTAACATGGTGGGTGCGAGACCCATTCATATCATTGGCCCCCACATTAGTGTATTATGGTGCCCCTTTCTTTGAGCACATATATATACTTGTAATGTATGTAAGTTATCAAAGGGTATGATCCGGTTGGAAATGAGGAGTACATAATTCTAGTGGTATTGATGAGAAGCGATAAGTTTGATCCTTTGAAAAGCCTACAAGATATCCAATATGCATCCAAATAGAATTTAGGGGCCACCATTGGGTCACAATTTTCAGATATTAGGAGCAGTACTTTTCTTTTTGTTGAAGAAATTAGTAGCAGTACTTTGCCGGCCGGCTAATATAGCAATGCCAACTTTGGCTTTCCATCTTTTTCTAATAGAAATTTAGGATGAAAAGACGGTGGCTCAGTACAAAACAGATAAAACATTCAAGTCCAACATGCACTTACAAAGATATTACATTTATATCTCTCTAATGACACTAACGGAGTTTGAATCTGAAACATCGCATATTCAAGATATGTTTTTTTACCACTAGACCAAGTCTTTAGAGTTAATTATGTTATTCATTTACAACATAAGTGTTTCATTTGTAATTTTTTTTCTCTCAAATTAGTTGGCACATTAGAATATTTGTGAAGAGTTATATATTGATCTTCTGAGTATTCTAACTCTTTTAAATGTGAAATATGATAAATCAAAATTTATGAAACATACTTACATAGGTTTATTTGAAAAGTCTAAGTCTCTATCTTCATTATACATCTTGAGCCTCTTAAAACTTTATTCTTTTTGTGACGAGGTATTGTTATCATTAAAACTCAAACAAGTTAGGAAGCGACCTTCTTCACACATAGCTTAAATGAGAAACTTATATACATAGATAATACTAACAGCTGCTACATCTTTCTCTTTATGCATCTCTTGACCGAAGTAAAAAAATGAAAAAGAAAAAAAAATTAAGGGTATAAAAGTAGTTGTAATATAAAATTTGTCAATGTATATTCTTTTTTGTATCTCTTGAAAAAATAGTTTCTTTATGTATCTCTTGACCAATGTATACTCTTTCTTCAAAATTATTCTTCAATTTATTAAACAAACAAGGGCTAGTTTACATGAGCTTGAAGTTACATCAAATATCGAATACTTAAGTAGGAAGATATTACGGAACCGTGCGATAAGCACAAAGCGAACTATTATTTCGCCTTTTACTAAAGAATACCGTGTGCGTATCACTTTAAGCGGTATACGGATAATACTTGGGTGACATTGTGGTTGATGACATTGGTGGCATTGGCCAACCACAATGTCACATATGTACAAAGAAATAAAAAAAAATTATGAAACAGAAAGAAGAAAGACATTTGTGACATTGTGGTTGACCAATGTCACAATGTCATCTACTACAATGTCACTCAAGTGCTACCCACTTATTTTTGGAAGATATTAACCATCCATGTGTGGGGTACCTAACGGTTAATAACTGTCGGGAGAGGAACCCTACAGAATCATGGTCATGGATGCCAACTTTGTTTAAAGCGTGTGGACTCCATTAAATCAAAGAAATTAAGATCAGGTAGAAAATGAATAAAAAGAGCCAAAACCTTTATTTATTTATTTAAAGTCTTTTCTTTTGGTTGGTCATCAATTGCATCACCAATCATTTCGTGTTTTGCTGATCTTTGGAATCCCAAGCAGTCGTTAACAACAAAAATGAGAGCCCAGTAACTAAAGTTAACATTAAATTAAATCAAATCATATACTTTTTTACAGCACAATTAAATCAAATTATTTATATCAATTAAATCAATTATTAAATACTTCAAGGGACGGGGTATCAATTATGTTATAACAATTTGATTTTGTAATTTTGAAAGACATAGTTAAAATATAATATTTGACACTTGTAAAATAATTATTGATGTTATCATTATTAATAATAATTTCTCATTTCACAATTTATTTAAAAATATTACTAAATAGACCTTTCTTTGTTTGTTTTATAGAGCAAGTGGTAAACAACCTCGTGCATATAATTTGATTGGTGAGTTAAATAACGTTGAAAAATATCATAAATTCGATCATTAAAAACTAACATAGGTAGGTTTTGTTTAAGTTAATATTTTTTGAGAGACTGTTTAAGTCAATATTGTTTACCAAATAAATAATATTTTTTTAGGGGAAATAAATAATATATTTGAAAATAAAATATAAAATATAGTTATAATTGTTAATTAATAATTTAAATTTTAATAATTTTATTGCTTTTTTCACCTAATAATTCTATCACTTGTTCCATGTATAAACTATAATTTTTAAAAAGCAATCAACAATTGTAATTTTATACTTTACTTCAAAAAATTGTAATTTTACACATATTTTTCTTTTTGGTTACAATTTGTACACTTATTCTAACATTGATGTGAACTCACCAAGTTTTGGATCTCAAAGTGTAATAAAACGACTGCCCGTTTGTCCGAATGTTCCAATCAGATCTTGCATGTGAACAAAATTGTTGTTCTTAGCTTATTTAAATAAATTTAAAATTATTTTTTTGTTACAATTAAAAATTAATTTGATTACCAACATATGTTGGGATGAGAGATACACACATTTAGTATCATTTCATATATAACATGTTTTGAAAATAATCATCCGTTTCCCTAAAATAAAAATAAAAATAATCATCTCTTAGAAAGTAGAAATTAAAATAACTAAGTAATTAAATAAAAGTGATTAATAAATTTTACCAAATTAAATTTACGGTTAAACTCCGAATTATCATAATTTCATATCCATTAGAACCGTTAACACAAAAAAAAAAATCAAAAACATTATAACTAGTGTAATATTAAAATCTATAAATAATATATAATTAAATATTAAAACAATATTTTGTAAAATACCGACAAAGAAAAACTATTAGAAGAATATTTTGTAAATACCGACAAAAACACTGTTGATAGAACAATAAGAAAAGAGTGTTGCTTAGATACTGCCTCGTGTGCCCCATGGCCCAATTTGATTTCCAAAGCAACATTCAAAAAAGAAAAGAGGGTGTTTCTAGCTCGGGATTGTGGTGTGTGTATTGAATTAAATATAAATTTTATTTCTTTTACTTAAAAATTCATATTTAATTTACAATTTTTTTGAGCGTGTCAATTTACAATTTATTAAAAGAGTTTAATAGTGGTAGATTGACAGTATAAAATAACTTTGCACACACAATTATTAAAATATTTAGAATTGTTACATCAATTAATGTTTTTAACTTATGTAGCAATTTTAAATGTTTTTATTGGTTGTGTGTAAAGTTGATTTGTACTATCAACCCACCTACGTTAAACTCATATAAAAAATTATAAAATAATTTAAGAACATTTTTATAATATTCTCTACTTGCTTCGCAAAACTTATTCAAAAAAGTGAAGAGTAATCATGAGTTGATTGAAAACAATGGACCAAAACTGCTAACTGAAAATATTTAAGGGACAAAATCTTCTTGACAAATTTTAGAGGATTAAAAAATAAAATTTGAAATATTTATAAGGATTAAAAACTTATTTACCCGCCTCTTCAACAAAAAAAACTTATTTAACCCAAAAAGCAAAAACCATAAATGTTTTTGTTGCTAATACAACAAATAATATATTAATACAATATATCATAATAATAAAAGAATACATTTATAAACATGTCTAGGATGAAATTCGCAAAAGACTCTCAAGGAAAAGATGTTCAAGATGCAAAGACAAGTGGAATAAAAGAAACCTTATGTTAAGCAAATGACTGCGTCAAAGGTTACCTCTTACCTGAAAACTTCAATATATAATAGTCTGAAAGAAAGAACAAAGAAGAGTTCAAGCTTGAACACATAAAAGTACTTCAAAATTAGGAATTTGATTTTTTGCAACATATTTGACGGACAATAAGGTCACAAAATAAATAAATGATCAAGAAGATAATACATTTTCTGATATGCATATTATTGGTTCTTGTAATGATGATGTGACAATGAATGACTATATTCGATGATACAAGAATGAAATTCTAATTTAATTTTGAAAAAAAAAAATCTAAAATCACAAAAGAACATTCAAATACATTCAGTAATATTCAATTTGTATTACATTTTATTGTTTTTATCAGTTTAGATATGAACACCTCTAATTCCTTTTAATTGTGGGTGTAGCAAGGTGTATCATTTTATTGATTTGGCTTGCTATTGTGTGGTCGGCTTGAAACTCTCGTAATGATATCATTTTTTTGAGAGGGACTCCGTCTGTCGAGCTTCTATTGGGTCTGGTGAAGCTCTCATCCTAAAAATGGTTCCTTGGTAAGAGCTCTATCAGCCTTTGCTCCTTATATGAGTGGGAGTTGCAACCTGTCCTGTGTTGTTTTCGGTAGGGTGTATTTGAGTTGTGGGTCCTGGCTCTTGCGTCAAGTGATGGGGTCTTTGGCTGCTTTTGACCGGCTCTTCAGGGTGGTGCTTTTCATCTTCTCGGTCTTGTTTCTTGGCGGGAAGCTTGTTGTTTGGGTGTCCTTTTATTGTTTTTTGTTTTCTTGTTCATTGTGGAGTACCTCTGATGCTTGAGTTTGGCATGTATTTTGCCACCTCAGGTGCTTTGTTTTATCTTTGATTTTCATTTTGATGTTCTACTTAGGATCGAATCCCCTTATGTATATCTTTCTATTTATATATAATATACATTTTGCCATTAAAAAAAAACACATTTTTTTATTATACTTTTGTGTATAAAAATTTAATTGTGGGTGTTCTTAAATATGAATCTTTATGTGAATTATATTTTATATTGGATTTAACTCAAATTTAAAAAATCAATTTATTGAATGGTGTCATTATTTATAAGCTTTAATCTATGTTCATAAGGGATTTGAGTCACAATATGATAAAATGTTATTAAAGAGTATAAAAGTTTTAAATTGGTGTTTTTTTTTTTAATCTTAACCATTCAACCATAAGACAACATGAGTCTAAACTTGGGTACTACCTAAGTTATTGGATCATAGTCGAAGTTTATTAATCACATAAGTCAAACGCCTTAGTTTGTTAGAAGTTTATTAATGACATTAGTCCAACAACTTAGTTTCGTGTAATTTGATTTCCCTCATCTTGTACAAATTCTCGATCTTAAAATTTGGATTGAGAATTCAATTAAACAAAACCAACTTGTAAAGTAAAAGATGTCTTCCATTTATAAATACAGTTTCTTATCATATTTTATCTAACATTCGATTTTCAGCGCACTATCCCTCATATTAGTGATTGAATATATGAAGTGTGACTCAAATAGATCAATAGCAGGGATGTACATAACCTGGTCCGATCTTACAATCCGTACTGGAGCGAACACAATGGGTCAGGTCTGACTTGGTCTAAATAAAATGGGGAAAAAAAGTATGAGACAAGACATAAACATAACTGAAACACAGATCCGACTATCTCGATTTACCCAACTCGTCCCAATTTAATTTGAGGACAAAGTTTTTTTATTTAAATATTATTTTACATACTATTTTTGACTCATTATCTCACACACAACTCTTTCACTTTCATAATAGTCACTTTCTATTTCAAACATCAATCTAGGATTCACTTCACATGTCGTCGCTCCTCACCTCCTTTGACTCAGTCTCACGTCGTTGTTTCTCCAACTAAGCCTCACACTGCCACAAACTGTTATTAATTAAGTGACAATGGACCCTCTCAAGATCCCAGGTTCGATTCTCCCTGGTGCCGATTTCAGTGGGCTAGTTTGCATTCTTCAAAAAAAATTGAGTGACAATTGTACTCTTTAACTTATTCATCGTTTATTTTAGTTATATAGAATACAAACTGTTAATTAATTTATAACACAATATTTCAACTTCTTTCGATTAGTTTGTACGATTGTGCTACTTTTGACAATGTTTTTGTTTTCTATGATTCAAAAAAAATAAAAATTGATTAATTCTTTTTCAAAAAAATAAAATCTATATATTGGTGACTTGTCTTGGGACCAACCAGATCTTGTCTTCATATTGTTCCGCCCGTATTGGACCTGAACTTCATCAGGTTTGGTTAGGTTCGAAAATTGATCCGATCTAATGTGATGATTGGATTTGGGTCACATACAACATGATCCTTTGTATGTCTTGTCTCTTCTACTTATAAATACATTTTCATGTCGCATTTTATCTAATGTTCGGTTTTCAACACACTATCCCTCATATATGCGATTGGATAAATGGAGCATGACTTAAATAGATCAATACAGGTGACTCAACGGATCTTAAATTGACTTAAATAGCATCTTAAAATTTGGTTCAACTTATAATTCAACCATACAAAATCAATTATCAACACATTTTTTACCAAGTCTCATTTAACAAGTTTATGTTTGATTTCTAATTTTGTAATAGACTAGTGGGGGAAAAAGCATATGGAAATTCAGGTGAATTCTGATTCTTATGGATAAAGTAATCCATCATAAAGACAGTGATCAAGAGCTTTGAAAATTATAACAATATAATACGATGCACATCATCATTTTCTGTACAAACACCAAAGATTACCATTATAATTATGCATAAAAATGGAAAGAAAAACGACCAATAGTAGGCCCCACACGGTTTCTCTATAAAGGTTTTGATTCTTGGAAGAACATGGATGATATTACTCCCACAAAGTACCAAAGAATTGTGGAATTATTGACTATAAGTCTAGTGTCACATGGTTGCACAATTTCGATTTGGTGAGAAATCACTTGTCAAGAAAAAGTTAGCATGGCTTTAAGACCTTAAAGCTGAAAATTATATCTTGTGTCATTTTCTTTAATTTAATGTTTTGTTTACTTTTTGATTTTAAATATGGGACCAACTTCTTTATTGTAAAATTTAAATAACTCTGATTTGTACTCTAGCTTAGGATTAAAATTTGACTTGCAATTGGAACTTCAACAGAATTGAGCCTAAAAATTGGACTGCTTAAGGCCCAAATATATCCTTATACACAAAACTTGTAACATTTAACATCAACATTTCTGGTTTTATCCGTTTTGTCGGTTATACCGCCTTTATTTATTGAAATCTCATCTCGTTCGACAAAAAGAAATATTAACCTTATAAACAGAAATTGTACCCGTAAGTGACACTCTAATTCCTAACCAAAAAAAAAAAATTGTTTTAACTAAGAGAGTTGCTTTTACCTTCTAGTGATTTTTAAAAACCATGTTCCTCCAGATTCACCAATCCAGACAAGGTAAAACACCGTTTTTTCTCACGTCCGGATGGATAAATCCGAAAAGAAAACGGTATTTTTTTGCTTCTATCCGCATAAAGGTGGTTTTTAAGAATCTCGAGGGGTGGGAAAAGAAGCTCACTTAAACTAATAATCTTTTTTATAATAAGATAAGATAAGATATGTGTGTTTCACATTGGGCCTGTGATTCTGATCCGTTTTTGTATTAAAAAACTGATTACACAAGGAAAGAAAAAAGAAAAAAAAAAGGGCATAGAATTGCATAAATAAATAACATAAATCAAACCATAAAAAATAGTAAAACTTATCTAATGTGTCTACTATTTTCATTTCATAAAAGATACAATGAAGGTGTATAAACTTCATGAATGAAAACTTAACAAACAAATGACAACATAGGATACATACAACATGCATAGATCAACATCAATGTATGATACAAAATCAGAAATGGCTAAAGGAAGAATATTTTCCTACTATATTTGGTTTATGCTAGCCTTCTCATCTTGACATTAATAGGAACCTCTTTGTAGGATGGAACCTTCTCAGCTGCCCTTCGCAACGGTCTTCCAAAAGAATGCCTTGGAGCTTCATTTCTTAAACTAGAGCTTTCTCTTCTTTCCGTTTTCACAGATGGAGTACTCAGCTTGTTATTATGTCCAGATTGAGTGATAGCATATTGAGCATCCTCTATCTCAAACAAGTTTTCTAGAGGTTCGTGTACATGGACCTTTGACGCCGCAGAATGTCTCCTCAAACTTCTCCTGTGTACCAGCAAAAAGGCAGGAACTTATCAGTGAAATTTTAGAGCTATTAATCAAATTATTCCTCTAAATTGTGAGCATCAATCAGAATCGTCGCTGAATTTTACGAACTAGCAAGTACATTCATGAAATTGTAACACGTCAGTCAAAATGGTCGCTCAATTAATGTTTTCTGTTACATAATATTAAGACATGACAAGTTAAATGAACATATGAGCATCCACTTGGATATTCCATATCACTATATACTTACGTGGCACATTAGATTCGTGCATTTCGTATCAACTATAAGGTTGTTAAATCGTTATTCAAACAATGTTATATAATTTTTACCTCAGAAGTTTCTTATGCAATTTAGTCGCTAGTAATGTAGCATTGACCATTGATTCATGTGGAACGCTACATGTTCATTTGATGAATCACGTCATAACCTCTAGCGGCAAAAGTTAACGGATGGACTAGTTTGAATGTCATGCTGCAATTTTAGGGATGTATTTGCTAATTCACAATTCAAGGACTATTTTGGCAGTTTCTTATGCCTATTCACACAACAATTTTTCATATTAAATTATTATTTTGGAACTCTGGAATCTCATGGATGTAATTAATTTCAAACACTCATCAGAACTAGTTTCAGATACTTCGTTCAATGAGCTATGCTGCGGTATCCAATGAGCGTGAGAACTAACCTATTGTCTTTAACCTTTTCTTTGCTTTTATTCTTTCTGGAAGCTGTAGAAGAACCAATAGCTGCAAAGTACAATAACAAAGTTAAGCAGAATTAAGAAAATGTGAGCAAAATATGTTAACGAAGAAGGTAAAGTCCTAGCACTTACATCTACTCCTAACACGTCTCCTGGTCAAACAACATTGTTTTTCATCATCATTGCTAACTCTAGGGGATTGCTGCACTTCTTTTTCATCTCCTTCCTTGAGCCAAACAATTTATACAACAAAGAAAAAATGAGGAATACCATCCATCAATGCCTCCATTATGAGAGATATAAAGTGAAGGATTTGTAGATCAGGCACCTGTAATTGTGATAATGATGCATTCTTTTCAGTGTCTATCTCCACTTTTTCAGTGTCTATCTCCACTTTTTCCTGCAAAAATGGGTTGTTAGAAGATGGCCAAAAATAGCGAAGGGAGACCGTTGTTTTAGGCCTATATTGCACATTGTAGCGTAGTGTTTTAGACCACATTGATACACTGAATTTGGATCATTGTACTTGATCTAAAACGGCTCCTAGGCCGTTTGTACATAGAATGACCGCATTGGTATACTTCATTAGAACACATAAAAAGACCAGTTAAAGATACATTAAAAAGCAACACTCTTCAATGCTTATTGAATCATAATTTAAAATAACATGGCGGCTAATCTTTCCAAAAAGAAGGGAAAAGAATAGATATACTTTTTCTTCACATTTTCCATAAGCAGTGCAGCAATCAAAAAAAGGACAAGAATATTTAGTCCAACAGACAAACTTTCTACACATTTTCTTCCCAAACACTACTTCTCTTAGAAATATAAAATTGACTGAATATGTTTGGAGGTTAATAATTAGAGCTATTTTTGCTTTAAAAATTAATTGCTTTTACCACCAGACGTGATTATTGTCATGCATAACTAAACACACAAACTTAGTAACTAAAAAGCAGGCTTAAAAACACACCTGCATTTTGAAGGTGTTTCCATTAATCAAAGCAGCCCTCCACAAAAGTTCATGCTGCAGTGTTTTTATCTGAAACACGAGTACCGTTAAAATCAATTTAAAAAAAGACTTCAGAGAGATAATCAATTCAAGTTCAAAAGGGAAAAGAAAAAGAAATTTGGAGAAATGAACTCACTTTATCCCTCCCCAAGTTAAGTTCCTGTAAAATCAACCATAAGAAACAAAAATCATTATCATCACCCTCAGAGTCAATATGATATATTCAATAGTAATCAAGTAAACTCCCATTCAGCCCTTCAATTATCACCATCTCTACTCTTTAGTCCATAGTCTCTAGCACATTTGTCGAATTTATATCCACTTTTAGTGTATAAATTACAAAACTATATGCTTTTAATCTCTAAAAAGAGTACTAAAACATGCAATTTTGTAAGTTGCAGGACCCAAAAGCAGGTATAGAAAAACTAAAAACAAAATTTGAGATGATTATAGCGACTAAAACCCTATAAAGTACGGACACCAACCCATGACACGACACGGACACTCAAACATTTACACTCATAATAATTTGAGAAAATGACATAATTGAACACATGTCAGACACCACACCAGACACATCTTTGATAAGAAGTGTCGGTGCTACGTAACTAAAATCAGATTTAACCTATTATCATATAATAAGTAATCTACTATGTTCACTACTTATTATGCAACTAGATGATCAACAAACTTACTGCTAACATGAGACTATTGGACTGAGCAAGATTCCAGTTTTGCATTTGAAGCTTCTTCATATCAGCTCTCAGTCTCTGCAATTCAGCTCCACTCCTTTCTATCATTTTACTATTCAAACTAAATTAAGGAAACAAACAAAAGTTATCAATTTCATAAACCACCATTACAATGAGGTGACTCGGGTTCGAACATCGGATTGCACATAAAATATCCTCACAGTCTCGTATTATTAATGAAGGATACTTTCTATCTGCAAGGAGGTTGATTAAATTCGCTCGTTCCTGTAAAAGAAAAATGAGAGAGAGGAAAAGAAGAGAAAGTGTTATATAGTAATGTAATATTAATGTATGTTGATTGTTACCTTAAGGAGTTGTTGAATGGAATCACTATCGAGTGAGAGTGTGTTGTAGTTGTTATGATTTTCTTGTTGAGACGAGTAAGAAGAATTTGTGATATCCGAAAGTCTTTTTCGCATTAAGTTTCCGATCGATTTCTTCGCCATTTTCTGATTCTCCGTCGGCATGTTAGTTAGTAACGTTGTAACTGTAAATGTTAAGTTGTTTGCTTCAACAGACTGCGAAGAAAAGAAAATAATAAGTTATGAATTGAGAGAGAAGAAGGAGTGAAGAGGAAGCAATGGAAAAAGAAAGAAAAGAAAAGAAAAGAAAGGAATATAAATAAAGTAACCGTTGTGTTGTTCGAAGCTAAATAAATTTCAAATATTTCAGTGTCTTTTTATCCTATACAACGGTTCAAATTAACAAGTGAAATTAAAAGTGATTCCCTAATTTTTCACTTTTTTTTGCTTTTCTTTATACTCGTCAAAAATAAATAAAAACTTTTCTTTATTACAATTTTGGAGCCCCATTTTGAATGTTATCTATTGCCACCATCCATCTTTTATAAATTTTTGGATGATTTCAAATATGTTTGGCTTAAATATTGCACTCGTCTCTGCAAATATGGTCCTTTAAGTTTTGGTCCCTGTAAAAAAAAATTGTTTTTGGTCCCTGCAAAATTTTGTTTTTTAAAATAGTCCCTGGAGGGACTATTTTCATAAACAAATTTTTTTGCAGGGACCAAAAACTACAAAATGGGTCCAGTCATCATGTGCCACGTATGCAAATCATCACAAAAATGAGGTCAGGGACTATTTTAAAAAACAAAATTTTGCAGGGACCAAAAACAATTTTTTTTTTACAGGGACCAAAACTTAAACGGGCTATATTTGCAAGGACGAGTGCAATATTTAATCCAATATGTTTTACGATATTAGATATTATATTAAATTTATTTACTTTTTGCATTGCTGCTATTCTAAAATTAATTAATGTTTTAGTTAATAAAAACATGTTTTATAAGCGAGTTAAATAATGACACTTAAACTGGACAATTAAGTGATAAAAAAGGATACCGAGTTTAAGAAAACCCAGCCAGTTATTTAAGAGTATTTTTATTTTTAAGTAATTTGAAAATATCCGAATTGAAAACAACGTCAATTGAGTTCAAGTGGTTAATAAGTTTTACCTAAAGACAAAATTATCAAAGGAACCTAAATTCAATTTTAAGGTTGAACAATTTTATTTTGTCAGACTTTATTTGCCTCTAAACCGAACAGTTGAATTACTAGAGTTCCCATCCCCAAAAATCAAATGTTAACACAAAATAAAAGGTGTTTCAACAAATGAAACACAATTTGCTTAAAATCAACATTACTAATTATTTTCTAAATAATCATGTAAAACTATAAAATGACACTTAATTTGAGACCAGAAGAGTATTATCCCTTATGAATTTCACTATATTTTTTGTGCAGCATCCTTCCATTTAATTCACTACTGTATAACTTGCTCAATTTTAATGATATTCTAGTTATTACTTAAGCAAATACAATTTGCAAGCTATTTGTTTATTGTTCTCTATTAGTGCAGTAGTAATATATTGTAAATAAACCCACTTCTTTCTAAGTATTTGAAACCACCTTAAGTGAACTTTTAAAAATAAGATGAACTTGAAGTTACAACTTCAACCTTCACCATAGCAGAACCACTCACTTATTGTTCAAACAAACTGAAACAGGTGTTGTCCTTTTGTCTTTTTAATTTATACTAAAACCAATAAAAAATTAACCTACTAATGGAACTCAAGTGGTTAATGAACTTCCCTTACGATAAATAGTTTAAGAAAACCCGATTACGATTCTTGTGAATCGAAAGATTAACAAAAAAAATCTAATAAAGATTATGTGTAAGATTGCTAAGTACGAAAAAACATTTGTAAGATTACTCTAAAAGAGGTTCTTATTATGTTTGTAGTAATATCGAGTTTGAAAGTTAACTTCCATAAAAGTATGTTGGTTGGGGTAAATGTTTCAGAGTTGTGGTTAAATTAGGCAGTTTTGGTGTTGAACTGCAAAACTGGGAAACATGCCATTTTATGTATTTAGACTTGACGATTTGGGGAGATTTTCGTCGTTTACAGTTTTCGTGCCCTTTGCTTGGCCGAATTAAAGAATGGCTTTTAGGATGGACAACTTGCTATTTATCAATGGAGGATCGTCTGGTTCTCTTGAAGTTTGCACTGTCTTCTCTATCCCTCTATTTTCTTTTCTTCTGCAAGGTTTCCACATGTATCATCTCTTCTATTGAATCTATTTTTATTTTTATTTTTTTGTGCGGGAGAAAATTAGGAAAATACCTTGGACTAAATGAGAAATTGTTTGCTTAGAAAAGGAGAACGGAGGATTAGAGGTTTAGCTGATTCGGGAATTCAACTTGTCATTGTTAGGTGTTGAAGGTTGTATGTGGATAAGGATAGTTTATGTGTTAAGGTGTTCGAAATGAATTATAGGGCGAATGGGGGTTGTATTAGAGAAGGCGGACGATTATGATAAGTTTCGTGGAGGCATATGGGAGAAATTTGTAGGGGTGATGGGTTCACGATTGGAAGATGGTTTGATGACAATTTGTTGAGGGTTGTTGGAGATGAGACAAAAACGTTCTTTTGATCGTATTCTTTTTATAACATTATTTAAAGGGTAATGTTAATGCACACCCACCTTAATTTTAGAGGGTGTTTGTTAGCATCCTACACCTTTTTGTTTTGGACCAAAAATACCTTTTTCTCTTTCTTCAATTGTGATTAAATACATGGCTTTTATAGTCTTTTCCTTATCTATAACCATCAATTTCTCTCTCCAGTAAAACAAACAGACACTAATTTCTCTCTTTCTCTCAAGAGGTTAACTGCTCATATTCTTACTTATGTCGCCATCCTCCTTCTTCCAAATTGCCCTTGAGTTGCAGTTCATGGACAAGATTTAAGAACATCGATTTCTACTCTGCCCCCAACACAATTCGCTCCCACCCAGCTAAAAATACCATAATGCCCCTGCGTTAGTTAAGTCACGCTGCGTGACTTAACTAATGCACATTGTAATGTATGTGTGACTTAAGTAGCGCTGCGTGAGTTAAATCACGCAGCGTGACTTAAGTCATTTATCAGTAAAACAGAGACACAGTGCCTCATTTTTCCAACTTCTCCAAACAAGAAATTTTCCCCTCCAAGTGCGATTTTCACCATTCTTGCGCCATTCAAAGCCAATTTCTCCAACAATATCAAGTAAGTGATGATTATCCTACTTCATTGCATTTTTTTGGTTGAAATTTTCGAATTTTATAAGAGATTTAACATTTTTAGGTTTATATAAATTTTGCTTGCATGTTAGTTTTTATGCTTGTTAGTGATAAATAAAGTTAGAAATAGTATATTAGATGTTGTTTAGAGTGAAATGTGGTAGTTTTAGGGTTTTGAAATTGTTTGATTTGAAGTTGATTGAAATATGGACTCTAGGTGTTTGTTAAAATGTCTCAATGAATTTTCTTTTGATTTTTTCAATGTTAATGATGAAA
>Ga0228711_1003334_pt1 | contig 24893 bp, 14 predicted proteins | sample MedpolnodulmetaG_2_FD_177996 | JGI IMG/M metagenome (GOLD analysis project Ga0228711, IMG submission 177996) | Root nodule microbial communities from Medicago polymorpha collected in Santa Monica, California, United States - brown nodules | ecosystem: Host-associated > Plants > Roots > Nodule... | reverse complement strand
AAAAAAGAGAAATAGAGGGAGAGAGTGAGGAGGGAGAGAAAGTGATATGGTGTGAGGTAATAGGGAAGTATGGAGGGGTATTTATAGGTGAGAATGGTAGTATAAGTTATAACAACCATAAATGTGGTCAAAAAACGTGTAAACTTGGTAAAAAAAACGTTTAGATTGAAGGTTGAAAAGCTGACCAAAGTTCAAAAAACGTGTGTTTTTGAGCTCTAACCAACCGACCAACATGTGTGAGTTAACTCGCACTCAGGCCAGTGGTGCGTGACTTAAGTCACGCAGAGCTATAAGGTGCGTGAGTTAAGTCACGCGACGTGACTTAACTAACGAAAGGGTATTTTCGGAAGTTCAGCTGGGCGCGAGTGAATTTTGTTGGGAGAAGAGCAGAATTCAAGGATCAGTGGGAGTATTAAACTTGCCCATTTTGAATGGGCTACAAATAATCAAACCTAGCACAACCACTATGGATTGAGCGGACCAATGGGCCAATTTAGCCCTTTTATAGGGGTGTACATGGGTTTGGTCAACTCGAAAAATTCGATCAAACCCTTAAAAAAAAAACAAAAGAATAGGATGGGTGGGTATGGTTTTAAAAATTGAAAAAATATATAAACAATATAAGGTTTCAGAAAAAACGGACACAAACATAATAAACTCACTTATCCAATAATATTGTCAACAATTTTATTTCTATTTTCACAGGGAAGAAGGAGAATACGAAAGTATTTGTCATAAATTAAGTTTAATTCTAACACAAGACACTCTCTATATTGAAAATCAAAACATAATAGAGTTACAAATTAGGATGTTACAAGTTTTTGTTATTTTGATGCTAATGTAATTTTATGTCATGCAACTTTAATTTGTTGCAATTATTCTTTTATAAAAGTTATAATTTTATAATATCATTTATTATTTTCAGACGCTAAAATATAATGAAACAAGTTACACGGTTTTAAAAAAAATTAAGTAATTTTTATTAAAAAAAATATGATGACTAATCATTTAGTCATTTGTTAATAAACAAAAGAAACAAAAAAATAATTTGAGTTTAACTCACTATCCAATCCAACTCAAACCGAAAATTAATAAGTTTGTCCAAACCGACCAAATAATATATCAGGAGGTTATTTACCTCACCCAAACCGAAATACCATATATCATTTCTCTATTTTATCGATTCAATAGATTAATTTGTTTATGAAACCACGTGTCATTTCCAAGTTTAACACTGCTCTAGTTTGGTTTTCTTTGGTCTTGTTAACATAGCCCTAAGGGGATGCTTGTTGGGGAACCTAAAAGTAACAATTTTGCCTTGAAAATAAATAACTTTTAAAAGGTTGAATGAACGACTTTGAAACTAATATTTCTATATTAAGTTATCATATTCCTTAAGGCACATGTTAACATTTGTCTTTTTTTTATCATGCTAACTTGTGTCCTAAACTAAAAAGATAAAATTTTTAAAATCTCCAAACATTGTCTACACAATTTCTAAAAGAAAACTCCTATTTAGCTTCTTTAACTTGTGTCTTTAAGACACAAGTTGAGTTTTCTTATCAATGTGATAATTGAGAAGCAATGCAATTAGTAGCCTTTAGAAAGGAAAAAAATTCAATTGGGATTTGTCTTTAGTCCAAACTCCAATCCTGAATCGAGAATTAGTTCATAATCAACCAAAAGAATATATTTTTGTGAGAATACACTAAGTTTTCGAAGGGATAAATGTTAAGAACACTTTCTTTTTAACATTTTCTAACTATCACTCTCTCATTGGGTGAAATCCATGTGAGTCTCATCATTTTATGTGGGATCCATTTCCAAAATGTGGTACCCGCATGAATTTCATCCAACAAAAGAATGAGTGTTAGAGTAATGTTAAAAAGAGAGTGTTCATATCACTCCTCTTTCGAAGTAGGCAAGAGCCAAAGTCAACAAATATTATTTTAAACGTGATGCATTCCAAGAATTGGTAACTTGGATCACAAGGTAATAAATTTATTTACATATAGTACAAAGATTAGTAATAAAAAAACAAGAAATATGACACTAGGAGGTATGAAAGAATTGGTAACTACCAAGGTTCCGGTATTTGCACATAATCTGATATTTGGACGTGATGGATTTATGGCTATGATCGGGCTGAAATCACATTCTTATTAGGAAAAACTCTGTCCATTCTCTAATATGAGTTTGGATGTACATATTTCAAAAAAATACTAATATTTTATGCCGCCTAAATGTACACTTTAGAAAATTAAGTCAAATTCGTGTAACTTAATTCCCACTATTCTTACATGCATCATGCATGGGTCAAAAATGAAGGAAAAAAGTGGTGCATCTTGCTTACTAGCAGAGATAATAATTGAATGTGTATTTTACAGCCTATGAGAAAGATAACAATTTCAAGCCATCCAATTTTCTTCAACTTAGAGCAAGGAGGATTAATTAGATATATTGATGCTTAAAAGATTTAATCATGTTTTGTGGGATTTGGTTCTTATTGCTGCTAACAGAAATAAGACAATAAAAACATAGAGATATTCCATGCCAATTTTCTGTCTAAATGCAATTAACTAGACCAGTAAAATGACATGCAGAATTAGACTATTGGAGAGTAGATGAATTCAAACTCAAGGTTATGTTATGAAACAGATTTATTTGATGATACCATTATGTTTTTTATGGTTCGGTGAATTTAACACTACATAGTCAAAGAGAGCACAAATTTTCATATACCTTTTAATATTAGATTTTAGATATTGCTTTCTTCGATAGCTAACACTTTTCCGTCACGTACTATATTATATAATAAACATTTATGCACGGAAATAACGAATCATGTAATAAGTGTACGTATAACCTTTTCTTTATGAAAATCAATTTGAAAAGATGCATAAGAAAATGCTGGTCATCTTTTACCCAAAATTTCTTATGGGGTCTTTGTTTGAAGATTAAGAATGACATTTATGGGAATACATGACTAAGGAATGACTAAGGTTTGTTATAACGTTTAGAAAAAAAATTCCTAGATATAAATGTTATTGAGAATGAAGTAACTACTCATAACTTCCCTTATTTTCATGTCAGAAAATGGTAATGAGTATTCTCATAGAATGCTATATAGATTTTTCTCAAAACAAAATGTAACTTCCAATTTTTCCAGAAATGTTAATTTATGTGTCACACTTTTTTTTAAAATACCGAGGAATCAAATTTTCATATTTACATTTTCATATAAGTTATTGTTGAGAATAATTTTTGCGTCACTAAAACAAACACCCCCTTAGAATTTGGGTTGGGTGAGGAATGAGAAGTTGGGGGCATGAAATTACATTCTTATCCACTTAACTCATACAAAATAGACATGTAAGGTGATGGTTACCTACTACTTATAAATACAATACTTTTTGACTTTATCTTATCTTAAGTGGAACTCTTGACACACTCCCTCATGCTCTGAACTGGACAATTAAAGTGTGACTTGAGAGGTCTAATTCGATAACAGATGATCCGATAGGACGTGACTCAAAACATCATGAATATACTATATTTGAATTTTGGCATAACCTAACACAACCCTTAAAAAATTGGTTAGTAAGGTGATGATTACACACCCTTAATAAACACATATTTAGGTATTTCTCATCCAAATTGGACTCTTTAGCACAATTATCTTTAGCCATCTATGTGATTTCTAGTTCCTTTGTACCTAAAGTTACATCAAGAGGTGAATGGTTCTAATTCATGGTAGGTAGACTATCGGATTTTCAGCTATCAAATATTTGAGAAGATATGTTTCATTGCTTACAACTTTTAGTATATTCAATTAGGTACAATCTGAAGAGACCAATGAAATCTTTTGTTGGGATTGTCAGTAAGAAAAATACTAATTTGAGTAGACATGAAGAAAGTGGGAGAATTTCCTTATTGTTTCTAGTTTGGAAAAATTTGTCAAGGTGATTTATAACCGATAAATATAATCAGTTTCTATACTTTTTTTTAATAAGCTAAACTATCCAACTGAAATCGACACGAGAAGAATCAAACTGATACTTTGAGATGGCATGCTCTAAGGTTTCAAGCCAACATTACGAGACCAACCTAAGTGGGTTTCGGTTTGTGTATTATTTTCATAATTTGTGGGGACATGAAAGTAGCTAGGGTTAGAATGAATAACAGAATGCCAATGATTTATGAAGGCATGTTGACACTTTACAAAGATTAATAAAAAGTAGAAACTATGAAAATTTGAACATTCTGTTTAATTATAAACCAAGCTTTCAATTTCGCTAGGTTGTAAAGTTTGCACGACTCAATAGAAATTGATATAGAGATTCTAATGTTCTTGGAGAATTCAAACAAGGGGACAAAAAATCTCTTTCAATTGTAATTATAATCAATCCTTAGATAACAGAATCAGACAAATACCGGATACCTCTCCCTTAGGTATATGGTATAATAAGCTGAATATAATCCCCTCCAATTATTGTGGATTACTTTTATAATATCTGCTCTTTTAATTAAGCATAATCTTTGTCACGCTGCATTTTATTTATTTTTTTTGGTAGTGAGTCACGCTGCATTTGATGTCACTGAATGATTACAAGTATATTACGTTATTTAACTAATAAACAACATTTTTTAATGGTTTGAAGTTTCATACATTTTTTTTAACAAGTGAAGTTTTATAGATTAATCATTACATTTCACATATCTAATAATATAAAATTACCTCTTATGTTTTTTAAAGAATTCATTTTTTTTAGCTTTGGTAATGTCTTGTTGTGCAATGTTAAAGATATGTATCCTATCTTAATTTTTAAACTTTTGATTCTTGAAAGATATATACAGTTATAACACGTAGTAAACGTTAACCTCCAAATTAAGAATTGAATTATCCAAATTAAGACTATCACAGAAATATAGTATTTTCTGTAACTAACCCTTGATAGTATGGTCCCAGATGCGACATTAATCTAATCATTTTCAATTTGGCTACCGAGCTGAAAGTGCTTCATGTGGTAGATGAGCATAATATGAAACATTTTACACATTGCAGTTGTATCCTTTTGACCGAGTCAATTGGGCAAAGAAGCAAAAAATGCATAACCAAAAGAAAGAACGAAAATTTTACAGAAAAAATAAAAAAAACAACTCACTAAAATTGTTAGGATAGTTGGAGTTTATTAGTATTAATTGGTTAGTTAGGATTAGTTGGAGTTAGTTACTCGATCAATTAGTTAGTATAATTTAACTATATAAATAGGAGTATTATGTAATATTTTGATCAATATAATTTTCTATGAATTTTAATCTCTTTTGAGTTATAAAGCTCTTTTATCTATTATTCTCCTCTCTCGAATTCTCTTACTGGATGAAATTTTCGTAATTCACCAATTTAAAAATGGATCTCTTGTAAAGTGATTAGGGATTGCAAAGCGGGCCAGTCCACTCCGTTTAGACCCGCCCCGCATAAATCCTCTTAAAACGGGACGAGCCGAGTCAAATTAGGTGATCAAATCCAAAATCACATCCCGCCCCGTTTAATGGCAGACATACGAGTTGGCGGCCCAGCCGGGAAAACAAAAATTTGTTTTTTTAGAGCAAAAAAAAAAATTAATGCATTATTTTACAACTTAAGTTGTAACAAAACACTATGCTGCTTTTATCATAAAAATATTAAAAAATAGAGATCAAATAAATGAATAGTAAAAACAAGATAATTAACAAATTGTCGAACTCAACATCATACTTAATCGCAAAATAAGTAAAAGTCTCCAACATAAAACAAAGTCGCAACATAAAAGAAATCCTAAAATAATTCCAACAACCAATATAAATTCAAAAGGATATAATAATTCTAAAAAAAGAAAGAAAAACGGGTTAAGCGGACCTTCCCGCCCCGCCATGTGTCCGTCCCGTTTTTCAACGAGTTAAGTGGGGCGAGACAACTATAGGAAGCGAGTCCAAAACTTCGACTCAGTCCACTAAAAAAGCAGGCTAAACGAGTCGGCTCCGCGGGTTGGGCTCACTTTACCACCCCTAAAAATGATAGAGCCTACATGAATTTCACTTATGAGAGAGAATATCGTGGAGAGATATTAAAAAGGTCTAAAAAAGAAATCCTCTTACATAAAAGTTAGGTATGAGTTGGGCTCGAACCAACGAAATAGTGATCAAAACTAATTTAGTTGCGTTCCCAAATTACGATATAATATTATTTACATTGTTTTAGTACGGATTTTTTTATCAATAAAAAACAATAAAAAAATATATATATAATACAAATGAAGGAACTTAGTTCGCATAGCATCAGCTAACCAAAAACCTAAGACTGAAGAATTACTAGTGTGGATAATCTTAAGCTCATTAGAAAGTGAAACATCAAATTTCAAGCAATGCATGAGCAAACACAAGATTTCAATAAGTCAACACAGAGGAAGAATGTTATCGATAAGATCGAGAGCATAAGGATGAGTGGGTAAGACACCATCCTTGATAAAAGTTAAAGTTATTTAAGAATCTAATGCATAGATGATATCTTTAAAATCAAGATCTCATGTGATCTGCAACCCATAAGAAATAGGACGAAGCTTGATTTTAATATTAGTAATCAAATCAAAACTCTCTGTAAAACCAGTGATCCAATCACCCAAGGAAATCTTGGTAAGACCCCAAATCCTGATCTACCCGGGTTATCTTGTGAGACCCCAAATCTTGGTAAGACTTCTTCACGGTCACAGCAGGCTTCTTCACATCGGGCTTCTTCACTATCTCAACAGTCTTCTTTTCCTCCCTCTTCATCTACGCAAATTCATCAAGTTCCACATTCGTAAGAATGTAAGCTTCAAGAACTGGATCACCTTTCTTCGATTCGAACAACACCTCATCTTTATATTTGATTGTTTCCCACTTATTCTACATCTTATTAGGTGTAAGCCAGTCTGAAAAAGTAAGTTGTTTGTCTTGCCGTATATCAGACCAGTCTGGAGCCTTAAGCAACAATTTACCTTGCCTCTAGACCAATTATGGTGAATGTATTCCCCATTTCAAGAACATTATTTACATTTAGTTTGATTTAGGAATGAGAGAGAAGAGAAAGAAAGTGAGAACAGAAGTAGTAAAAAAACGGTATTTTTATTTCGTTATTTCGTATAAATGAAATTGAAAGAAAAACATGAGAAAAAAAACATATATTCATAAAATGGTGTAAATATATCCCTATCTAAAATGAAATATGATAAAGAAATTAAAAAATAAAACAGAGTGAGTAGTCTAGTAATTTTGCATCAATTGATAATATTTTAGTTTCGTTTCATTTTAAGAGAAATGAATTTTGAGTGGGTTCCACCAGATATGCTTATTTCCTTCAATAGAGAATAGGAGAGTACCAATTGTATAATTTAGCATTGAAAGATTGTTGTCTCTCATATCTTATAACATTATTTATTTATTTTTTGAGAGAGAGTATAACATAATCTTTTTTTATTAATTATCAATAATTTAAAATTTTCCGTTTCAAAAAAAATAAAATTAGAGGATTATAGAAATTGGATTTGTAACCAAGAACGTGGAGATGAGATGATGCAAAACTTCTTTAGCAATTAATCTTCGTAATTGTGCGTAAATAATACATGGTTTGCGTCAAAGAATAAAAGAATTTATGTGTATTTGCAACCGTAAGTGCTTACTAAATTTTTCAACAATTTATTATAAAATTGGACTGGCACGACTACTATCTAATCTATAATTTTATATATCCCCAACAATCATTCTAGATAAATGCTTCTTGGTTAAAGAACCTTCCAATGACTAAGACAAATAAGGACGTGGATCAACCCTATATTATACCTACCCCGTGGCAAAATGCATGAATCAAGCTTACGTAGTTCCAATTCATAGCAGCTTAATTGTATACATTTTCCATATTTTGGATGGCTGCTTAATCAATTTTCAATAATTAGGATAAAATTATGGATTATCTTTTTCAATGAAGACAAAAAATCATTGTTAACAAAGCATTAGTGGATACTAAACTATATATAATGCTTTCACCTCAACATAGTTTCTCGAACGCTAGTAGAAAAATCAAATACCACATACAAACTCTGTCTCTTTTGCAAGCTAGTTTATAATTTATTATTACAGCTCCTAATCCTATTGTTGACCATGCAAGTTTAGAGTGCCTAACGTTCTGCCTTCTAGTAGGAGAAATATATTATGGTTGCAACATCAAATAAAAATTATTTGAGCATATATGTTAAAGTATATATCATTTAATAATATGAAAAATATTTCTTTTCTATTTTAGTTTTTTTAATTGTGTATATGTTAATATGTCTAAGTTTTGTGACCATACAAAACTCTATCTTATTGGGTCATTTATGTCTATCTAATGTGAGGGATGCAAAAATCTGGAATGAGTTCTCTCAATTTTCTCCCTCATGTTTCATAATATCCACCATTAAAACACAATTTTTTCTTAATTCGCTTTTTCTCTCTTTTCCGATAACTGATAGATAAGGGTAGGAAAAAAAAACCAAAAAATCAAACTGAACTTCTGAACTGAACCAAACCAAAAAAAAAAAACGAACCATAACTAAAACAGTTCAGTTCAGTTCAAAACAATCTGGTTCGTTTCGAAACAGTTTGATCCATAACTATTCAGTTCAGTTTTACTAACTTCTAAAATTCAATTTCGTTTGATTTTTTATATTTCAATGATACCAATAATAACAATCCGATTCAGTAATTTTAAATCTAGTAAACAGTTCAACTCAAATCAGTTTAGCTTTCATTTCAAACCGAATCATCCCTCTTGATTGAGATTTCAATGGATTTTGATATCACAATGAAAGAAAGTATTCATTCTTGCAAACATCCCTTTTAGTATCCAACACGTGTATAATGTGGTTTATATAAACCACACAAAGACGCAACCGTTAATGAGTAGGGCCCATTCAAACCCTCATAGGATATCATTCACATGTGATGCTTCCTCTCTCCATGCTATACTTACTTTTGACATACTACTACGTTCTTTTGTTATAGTACAATCAGATTTCTTCTCATTCTATTTTTTTTTTCACATAATAAAGGAAAATGAAAAATATAAGGTTAAATCTATTGAGTGTAATTAGTTTTCTATTAGCATGTTAATAGGGTTAGTTAGAGAGTTAGTTGTGTTGACTACTATATTGTACTTAGAAGTGAGCTTACTCAATGACATGTGCATTTTTGAAGGAAGAGTTTGCTTGATGTATAAATAGCAATACATGTGTGAAAGCAATGTGAAAAAGATCGGTGCAATATTCTGCTATTCTCTGATATACTTTCTCTTGTTTTGATGTGCGAGTGAATTCACCTGTTTGTTCTATAACAAAATGTACTTTTGTTCTTTATTTTTGTTGATTTATGATTTTATTCTCAGATATTTTTGTTGAATTCAAACCTAATCAATTACTGGATTAGTACTTGTCACGGGAACAAGAATGTTGATTTAGAGGACGGTAAAATATTTGTTTGCAATATAATTTACATTAATTTAATTTAAGTTTAATTGCAGTTTTGATCCTTTTATTTTCCCCATTTTGCATAATTGTCTTTATATTTTAAAATTTGACAGTTTTGATCCCTTCATGAACTATTTAGTCGAAAATATGGTGATATGATATGTTTTAAATGATGTTTTTAAAGAAATATTCTTATAATATAATTGAATTTCAATTTTATTCATCGTTAGATCATAAATCACATCATTTTTTTAAAACAATATCACCAATTTTCAGCTTAATAATATGATGGAATGACCAAAAGTGTCGAATTTTAAAATAAAGGACCCACTTCTTCAAAATAGTAAAATGGGAAGACCAAAACTACAATTAAGTTAATAAATTGTTGTAATAAAAAATTATTTGATGAATAACTTTTTTTATTAGTTTAAATGAAACAATGATTAAAAAGTAATTTTTTTATAATACAAAGTTAATATTAATAATAATAAATTATTTATGATTTAATAGATTTAAATTTTAAAATTCAATTTTTTTTTTTGAAAAGCCAAATGAAAAATATATTTATGAACGATGAGCCTCGCTTCAGCACAAGGTGTGCATAAAATAGAGACACCATGAAAATAATGCAACAATAAAAAGTATCAAATCAAAGAACAAAATTACATCAAGTTGTGAAATAACTCATAACAGATGAATTAGACCACCAAGAATCAAAGTAAAAAAAACATTAGGTTTAAATGCATTCAACGATCACCATCAATGAAGCTTGATCTTAGTAAGCAGTTGATCAAGATATAAATTTTCGTTGCTGAAAATCTGAGAGTTTCTCTCCTTCCAAATGGAAGACAACCAAACCACTAAATTTCCAAACAATTATACCGAAAAAATGCTTCATGTGTACCTTTTAGTCAAAAATAGTTGAGTGTCTTTTCCAGCAAAAAGTATTTTCTTACAAGCATGAGAAAAACTAGTCGAAAAGCTAATATATTTGCTCTTTCGATTATTTAATGTTTGATAAGACTCGTGCCTTTCCGATGAATGCCAACTATGTCGATACCTATAAACCCTAGGTTCTGCATGATCAGCACCATAATCATTACTGCGAAACCTGTTTCTTGACACCGACCGCCGTTGATGATTTGACAATCGTCCTCCACCTCGTTGTGCATCTCCACCACGAGACCGATCATGGTGCGAATACTGTAGGGTTACTCGCCCATCATGAGAAAGAATTTGTTCGCAAAATTCATGTAAATCCTCAGTTTCGTAATCTCCCCAATCTGAATCGCCCCTAGCCCTAACCCTAGACTGTCCTTGTCGCCTTGAACCTCCATGCCGCTGCTCCTTCTGAAACATGTCCCCTTTGTCTTCCACCTGTTCCTGCGCTTTCCCTCTTCACGATCTCAAGTCAGTCCACTCACCCCTATCTCCCCAATAGTGACACCCTACATGGATCCCTTCCCCCCTATAGTATCTTACTTCTGATGAAGGTGAATACCGACGCGGTGGCCCATGGTTGCGGAGACCGCTTCTCTCTCTCTCTCAGGACCACTCTCTCATGCTTTCTCTTTTTATTGTAAATTTCTCACCACAATTTCTAAGATAGTATTAGAGCCTTCGTTACGATCCATTGGACCACCTGTTATCAGGTTTTCACTATCGGGTCATCCACCATTTATTCCCACGAACCAAGTTCAATAGGTCATGAAGGAGTGTGTTAAAGAGTCTCACATCAAACAAAATAAGGTCTGAGCATATGTTTATAAGTAGGAGTAATCTTCACCTCACAAACCGGTCTTATGAAATTGTGTTAGGTCCAACCACAATTTTCAAGATATTTTATTCGAAAAAAATTATATATTTATGATTTACATTGTGACTAAATTAATTTTATTATCTTTTGAGTATTGAAATACGATAACAGTATATATACCCTTGGCGAAAATAGAGTTGCAATGGGAACGCATGGAAGAAAGGCAAATACCGACATGAAACAAAAGACTATTACCATTTGTTATCAATCGAAACTTCACATGGGTGCTTGAGATACTGAGAGTGCATTTAATTCGACAGTGTTCATATTACATACTACATAATCTGAAAAATAGAATTATTAGGAAGAGTCCAAGAAAGTCAAAGTCACACTCGTGCGAATTTCCTGCATAAAATGTACTGCCATGTATTTGAAAATTGTACAATATTTCCAAACAATGGGGTCCATGAATGGTACCAAACATACACTGTGGCCTGAAAACCAAAAACTACCAAGGAGAAAAAGTTTGGAATACCATTTCTGTTTTCAGTTATCCAAATTTAAAGATACATAAAAACTGAAATAATTCAAATTCTATTGTTTAGTAAGTGTGGAGTAGAAGTCCCTTGGATGAGTCCATAAATCATAACTCAAGTGATAAAATGTTAAAAAATTTAGGTCCGACGTTATGATTGGAGTTCGAACTCCGGCACCTCCACTTATGTGTGTAAGTTTGTTTATAAGAATTTTGTCTATCTATTAAAAAAATCTCTTAGATTAATAAAAAAAATTAGTGTTGTGTGTGTGTGTGTGTGTGTGTGTATATATATATATATATATATATATGTGAGAGAACCATAAAATTAATGTATTAAGGTTTTGAGTTAAGATGTACTGTCTAATTCATCTGTATGATTGTTCTTGGTTCAATGTAGATGATCATTTAGACTCTCCTGATGACCCAACAATACTACCAGAGTTGTTGGTTACTAAAGTAAAAGACTCCTTGTGTGGAAAGTCTTGATATTGCTGTGTAGGAAGTGTGAGGTAGAAGTCTCACACTTGAGTTAAGACGCGGCGTTCAACTCGTTTGTGTACTTGTTTTTTGTCTAATGTGAATGATCTTACGAGCTCCCCTCATAATCTTGCAGTGCTACCATAGTCGATGGTTACTAATTAAGTGATCGACTATATTGTGTGATTGTTCTTTGCTTAATATGGATAATCTCCCGAACTTCCTTCGGTTGAATAAGATGGTATGATTTTTCGGAGCAATAAGTATGTAATGAATTAAAATATTACTCCTTAAAATGTAAAAACATTAAAATTCTTGAGGGAATTTTTTTTCTCACCGATTTATCTCATCTAGTATACGTTGTTAGTCGCTCCAGTTGCGTACATACATGTATTCTATACAAAAATAATAATTCAAACAAAAGCTTCTCTTATGTTATGATAGTTACAATTGGAAGGACGTGCTTTTTGAAAAGGAATTGTCTATTTCATCAAACAGAAAACTAAATCAAGTAAAAATTACAAAGTAGCTACATAGGCACGAGGTTCATTTTGTTTGGACTTTAGAGTATAATGCAAGTGTTGTTTATGATGATAAATTAGACAAGTCTTGCAGTGATATTTCCCATCACGAACGTGGCAAACCCTTTGATTTTGCCTAGGCATGACCACGATGATTGATGATCAAAATTCACTCATGAATGAATGATCAAAAATTGATACGTCGTTACAATTTGTTTTGTTGCACTTGCACATGCATGATTCACATGACCTTATAGCTTAATTAAAGCTTGCAACATTGATGCTACTAGCTTGATCACGCTTCCTACTAATACAAGATTTCTTGATATGTCACTGTGGGGTCACTCACCCTTTGCTTCATAGAAGGAAAAATAGAAAGCCTTCACCAATGAGGCGCCATTTTGTATGGACCCCGAGTCCTATGTACGGTCACATCCCCAAATGATCATGCCTTTTTTGTGGGAAATAGATTCAAAACATTAATTAGTGTCGCAATTGCTAATCTCGATTGTCCGATTTTAAATTAATGGTTGAAATCGAACATTGTTTGTAGCTGCGTTAGAGAAGAAACTTTGTATCCTTTTATATCATATGAAAATGTGTTTATAAATAATTACTCTCTCCATCTCACAATAATTGTCTTTTAGTATTTTTTTTTCTTTTTATCAAAATAATTGTCACTTTAAATACCAATGCAGTATTTATTATTTTTTGTCATTATTATACTCTAATTTATTAAATTTCATTCAACTTTCTTACTCCACTAACTACAATTAATAAGGATATTTTAGTAAATGATATTAGTTTTACCATTGAAATCAAAACAATTAATCATTTTCTTAATAATCGTGCACAAATCTTAAACGATTATAATTTAGAGACGGAGGGAGTACAAATTTGTAAGAGATATTCCTTATCCTATAAATATAAACTAGTAGTAGTTTTTAACCTTAATTTAGGTTGAGTAATAAAGAAAGAGTAATTGGCTTAAACCGGAATTATAATATGACATTAAAGTTTGTCTTAGATTTTTTTGGATCGCCCCGTTACTATGTCGTCAAATCATACTCTGGATGTTCGTTCGTGATATATTTTACGAGTCAATTTTGTTAAGTTAAATTAAACTGAGTTCTAATATGTTTATTTTTTCTATTTTTGCTCTTCCAAGAGAATCATTTTAGCAAAAGAGTAAAACACTAACTTGAAGCAATGTAAGAAAAGTAATGTGTGTGATGTGTGCATAGATGGAAATCAATAAAAAGATAGAGTATCAGAGTTTGTTTAAGAGTGTGGTTAGTGGCTGGTGGGTGGTGGTGGCTCGTGTACCGAATAATACACAGAAATTTGCAAGTTCAGAAGCAGAAGCAACAAAATCAACAACTCTTTAAGGCTTGCGTGCTTCCAAGAGTAGGTACTGAAAACTACTGACTACTCTTGATCGGTTTTCTTATTGGACAACACTAATTCACATTTTCTGCAAATAAATTTCATAACAATCAGTGGACCAAAATAATATCATAACACAATCAGCTTGGTTGGTTGGTTGGTGTTTTTTGGGAATGCATAACAATAATAATAATAATAATAATAATAATAATAATAATAGTAATAATAATAATACTAATAATACTAATAATAATAATAATAATAATAATAATAATTAATAATAATAATAATAATAATAATAATGGAGATACCTTTAATTTGCATATAGAAATTGATCCGAGGTGGACTCGAAAGCTAGCTACTCGAACCGCCCAAGCTGCGGTGGAGGAATATGGCGTGAGTTTTTTGATGGAATGTTGTACTTGAAATAGGGGTTCGTAAAAATAAACAAATTTATTAGTCTGTTTATTTCATATGAACATTTTCAAATAAACAATTTGACATATCTTTTAATTTTGTAAAAGAAAAAAATTGGTTTGATTTGGGTCTGATGTAGACTAAATTGTAGGCTCATATTCTTTGGTTTATTCACACTCTTACTTTCAAGTACTTAGAAATTTAACTGAATAGGTGATTGATGAGTTAGGGTGATGCATTTCTTGGATGTATGTGTAAATTGATTTTGGGAGAATTTCTCATATATATATATTTGAGATGTCGAGGTGACTTGGTGGAAAAGTTCCTTAGCGCTCAAAAGAGAACGTAAAGAACATTCCACATAAAGTAGATGATCGTCAAATTTCTCGTGTGATTGCACTCAGAGCTTTTGGGTTACTTTGAAGAGGATATGGTTCTTTAGTATAGAAATGGATCAAAATTGAATTTGGTGTCCCAATCCACACCGTGGTCCCGAATAATCATTTTTAAAATTTTATTCCATGGTACATACTTGAGTTGGTGTCCATCAAATGTATTATGACTTTGAATGAGAGTACTTAATGAGTCCGTCAAATTCTTGGGGACCTCGGTGCAATTTTTAGTCAATGGAGCTAAAAAGTTCATAAGCCAAAACTATCATTTCACGACCATTGTTGTGGTTGAAATAGTTCCTAATTAATCTAGATTATGATGGCAACGTCTTGGCCAAACAACCTTTTCAGACAAATATGGTATAGTAAAGAATATCATTAGTGTCATGCTTTAAAATTGTGTTGAGTGAAAGAAGGAAAGAAGTGTAAATGACAGTGCAAAACATGGAATGTGCTGTTGGTATTTCATGTTATCTACATAGGAAAGATTACTCTTCAATTGGCAAAAATTATTAAGGTTATTTATCTGTAGACATATATTCTTGAATCAAATTTAGAACTATACATTTAAAGAGTTTTTGACATCTAAGTTGCATCTTACAAGTGTTTATATATTCAATTATTTTGATATAGAAATTTATTAGGAAATTTTTTTTTTGTCTAAACCATCTGACTCTAAAAAAAATAAGACATTGATAATCTAAAATTAAATCGAGAGGTGAGTAAAGTCAAACCAAATATATTCCAAACAAAATTTGAAATTTGGATCGTCGGAGTAATTTTTTCTTAAAAAAAGTTTTGACAAATGATAATATTTTTACATCAAATGACAACATAGGTGGGTCACTACAATCTGTTTCCTCCACTTTGCATGCTTCTCTTCTTTTTTCCTCTTATGAATGGCACTCCCTCCTTTAACTTGTCACTAGAGCTGATATGGATGCGATTTGATTTGAAGGAGGATATGATACCAAAAATATTGTTGGGTTGTTTATCTAATTTTGTGAGTAATTTGGCAAAGCTTCTGTCTAACATAACTGTTTGGCTACTATCAAGTACTACTACGTAACTAAATAAGATTGTTTTGATGCAGTAGACATGTGCTATTTTTTTGTTACAAGTAGAAGAGAGGATACATTAAGGGTGTGTTTGGATTGAGAGTTTAGGAGAGGAAGAGAGGGGATGGTTTGTTTTTCTTTTTTAAATTACGGACTATATAAAATGTTTTCTTAAAATAAATTAAGTGTGGTTGAAGTATTATATGATCGTTTATCATGTAAATATGTTAACTTTTTAAAAAACATTTCATAGTGCCTGTAATTTAAAAATGAAAAATAAATCTTCCCCTCCCTTTCCCTCTTAAATCCTCGATTCAAACACACCCTAAGTAAAAATTTGGATGCTTTGTTAACCATATTATACTAGAAACAAATCTTTCTTAAACAAATTAATCAAAATAGTTTATGACATAATAATATCCTTGTCAACCATCTCTAAATACTAAAATTCACTTCTTAGAAGTCTAATGTGAGCATGTTATTTTATTATTAAAGGATTCTAATGTAATATTTTTTTTAAGAAAGAGTCTAATGTAATATTAGAACCTCTACCACTATTAAGCTTGCATGCAATTATGATGTTACTAGTTGTGAAAGAATGTGATTTTAAAGTTGGTATTACTTACACCAATGGAAAGCAAACGGGTAAGAAGTTATGTGTTAGGTCTTTTTTGGTGGCAAAATCAATCCTCATAAACATAATATTTATGGACCTAGGAGACATGACATTGTTATGAATGATCATTTGAACTCTATGTAGAAGGTCAACAACCTCTGATGTTAGAAAGCTGAAAGTGTCAAAAGCAAATGGTATAAAAATATGTTGATTGTCAGAACACGCTTTCTCATGCTTAGCCTCTTTGCTTGATGCGGCTTTTAAGCATGTCTGTCCTACAGTAAAAGCCCTGACCCCTAATGCTACAAGTGATGAAACCCTAGTGGATTTCACACATGCATGTTTTCCTCCTACCCGTTTGTACACCATAACATCTACAAGTCTAAGTGTCGCTTTTCTATCTAGTGGATCAGTCAGGAAGTTCACATGTGTCTCCTTCTTCACTGATAGTCTCGTCCGTCTAAATATATCAAAAAGAACATCCATATTCAGTGCACTTCAACTCATATTGTGGCTCTTCAACCATTCTTAATCGACATTCTTTGTCTTATCCATCTTTATAAATGTCTCATTGAAACATATTTACATGAAGGCTAACTCTTATGTTCAATATTTTTGCTAATTAACTTAAATCACCATAGTTATTTCTCATCATTTTGATGCAATGGGGTGTGTATTATATATCTAGATTAATTACTTAGTCTTTTGTAATTTCTTTCCTTCTCTCATAAAAACAAGTTTTTTTTTTTTGAGGAAGTTATTTTATTAACTATGTATGTTATTAAAATACAATTAAATATTTAGATAAAACATATTTAACTCTTGAGTACTTCTAATAGTATTTCTTTTGCACAAGAGCCAAATGAATGAAATGACAGAACTGAACAATGAAAAACCTAACATCCTAAAACAGAATTATTAGGCAAGATTCTTAAATTCCACTGAGGAAATGGCACTCTTTTTTGAAGAAAAAACAAGAGGATTGGTAACGGACAAAAAAGCTTTATCTGTACACAGTAGAAGTAAATTAAAGTGGTTTCCACATCATCATACAAAGTAGTAAAAAAATTAGTGAACAGGAACAGAAACACTTCTTGGTCCCCCACACTTCAGAATCTCCTCTGTATTGGGCATTTCTAGCCTACAAAGGAAAAATGAAATGCCCTTTTTCACCACCAATGTTTCCCAATCACATGAGTCTTTTTCACTTTGGTAAAAATTTATGTACCCTCAAATTTGATCCTCTGTGAAATCTTTCCCATATCATGACAAACTTTCCTCTCAATTCACAGTTATTTCCCACTAACATAATTTCTTCCTTCTTTCCTATTTATTACTTAATTTATTAATTTATTTTTTGCTTTTTAAGTAAATTTTACTCAGAGCACAGAAGTTCATGCATATACTACTAACTACTTTAAACTTGAAAATATTAATATTAAAAAATTAGAATCATTACATTAAAAAATACTAGTATTATTTATAGATATACTTATATTAAATTTCATATGGTAATTATATGAAACAAAATGATGCTTCTAAGTGTTATGCCAGCATTCAGTAAAAATTAATTTATGCAGCATGAATTTTTATTTTTTGATAATTGTTTATGCACCATGCCATGAATTATTATTCCTCTCTTTTCCCCACCAATTTTATTTTTGGTGACTTTTCCCTACCAAAATGAACAAAGTATCAGTGTAAGATTTTGCTGCATTCAATTCTCGTCTCTCCCTTTCCTCACTGACGTGGGCATTGGGAACCCACCTCACTAAAATAATAGTTTTCTGTTAGCCCACATTAATTATACTAACATAGTGTAAGAAATAAATACTTTTTCATATAAAAATCACAAATAATGCTCCAATGTCTTCTTTTTAATTATCAATTTAGTACGTTATTTATATAAACTAAACAATTTTATTATTTTTATTAAATTATTCATTTTTTCATGTAATATCCTTAATTATCTATAACCTCATCCTTTTAAAATAGGATCTTGTTAATAAGTGTTAGAGTCCAAAATTTTACCAACCAAATTTATTTTATTTTGTATCTAATTTTAAGTATTGTGTCACCTTTTTTTTAGTGGTGAGCGTAAAACACTTGTTTTATTTTACTAAAATTTAAAAATTATATAAAAAAGAGAATAATAATATCACCAAGTCAATTTATCATGTATTGGAACTAAATTAAAACGAAACGGCTCTGAGCGATGAGAGGGGGAGTGCGAGAGACACGCGACGGCCAGCGGCTCCGCCATGGGCAGTCGCGCCGGTTCATCTGGCCGGCAGCGAGGAACACAGGGGGGTAAGGGTTCCAGGCAGGGTGCCACAAACGGGGGGGACGCAGGGGATTGGATTGATGTGAGTCCGAGAAGGCGGAAAGCGCTGCGACAGGAAGGAAGCGGTCAGGACAGGTATGACAGGGGTGATCGGAACAGACAGAGGGACACCTACTTCAACTATCAGTCTAGGTTTACGAATGATTTGTGGGAGGACCGGTATGCTGGACATTATGATGCAGGGTCAGAATTCTCCAACGACAGGCCAATTCTGTGGGGGGACAGTGACAGTGTGGATGACGGTGCAGACAGCGATGAGTCTCGTGAGGAGGGAGAGTGGTCTCCACCAGCGCGTAGGCAAGGAACAGCCCGGCATACAACGAAGCGCGCAGCTGCTGTGGTGCAACACCAGAAGCCGCACACAGGTTCTTGGGATGGGAAGGGGACAGACAAGGCTCCATCTTTTAAACGGTTCGTAACGTTTTATATAACTAATTTTCCTCCACAGGCTTCGACTGTTTTCTTGCGAAAGGGGTTTGAGGTGTGTGGAATTCTCGAGGAAGTATTTGTTGCTAGGAATATAAATGTGTACGGTGAGGTGTATGGGTTTGTTCGGTATGCTAAAGTGCGTGATGTGAATAAACTCTTGAAAGCTTTAAACAATGTCAGTTTTGGTCAGTTTCATGTCTATGCTAAATTAGCAAGGTTTGACAAGAGGGTGCCTAAGGAGGGGGAAGCAGGGAGGGTGCGTGTGCGTGAGGGAGAAGGAGGTAAGGTTGAGGGGAAGGTGACTGGTGCAGGAAGGCGAGTCACAGCGGTGAGGAAGGTGTTAGAGGGAGAAAAAAGTGTGAGAATGGGGAGTGAGAAGGAGGACGAAGGGTTGAGGAAGATGACGGGGTTTGAGGGAGAGCTGAGAGTGGGTTCGGTGGTGTTAAAAATGGGGAGGAAGGAGAGGCGGAAGGTTGGTGAGGGAGAGAATGTAGTGGAGGTAGGAACGGGGAAGAGCGATAGGAACATTAGCACGGACAAGCAGACGGTATCAAAAACATTTGTGAGACGGTACACTCTGTGTGACGAGGATGTTGAATGGGCAAGTAACGGTTTGGTTGGTACAGTGTTGAATGGGGAGTCGATACCGATTATTCAGGATATAGTGGAGGACGCAGGCTTCAAGGATATCAATATTATTCCCCTTGGGGCAGACAAGGTTTTTGTTCATTCGCTATCAGATGTAAGTGTCGTTGACATTGTGGGGAAAGCGAAACCATTCTTTGATCTTATTTTTTCGAGCATCTCTAAGTGGGAGAAAAGGGCGATGCCGTATCATAGAGGTGCTTGGTTACGTGTGTATGGGATTCCGCTACATGCTTGGAATGAAAATTTCTTTAAGTTATGTGTGTTAGATCGTGGGAGGTACCTGCGCACGGACTCGTGCTCGTTGAGTCGTGAACGGTTTGATTATGCAAGGGTTTTAATAGCTACGTCATCACTCGATGTGGTGAACGTGACGAAAAATATTCTTATTGATGGTGAAAGTGTTGCCATCAAAATTGTGGAAGAATGGGGGTTCAACATGGGAGAGGATGTTTGCTTGTATGAGGATGATGATAAGTCCGTTAAGTCGTGCCCGGAAGAAGACGTATTATGTGACGAGTTGGAAACAAATAATAGGGTGGAAAATTTGGCTAACAAACTTGATATAGAAATCGCTCGCGTGGCAGAAGAAGATAATCTGTTTGAGGAACGGACTAAGGAGGGGAATATGGAGACAACGGAAATGCAGGCACCAGTTGGCGATCCGGGTAGTCCTATTTACTTAAAGCAAGCAGAGATGTGTTATTCTAATGCGAAGGAATTATCAGCACGTGGGGGAACAAATACCGTGACTCAAAGCAAACAGCTTTCTCACGGGGATGAGTCGGATTCGTGTGAAAAACCCATGTCCCATGCTTCGGGGGTGCAGCGAGTTCAAGTCAAGGAAGGTGTTCGGAAACGGAGAATTCAGTCGACAACAAATTGTAACAAAGAAGCTCAATCCTCAGGGTCTGGTCCATGGAGTGTTGAGTGGCTTTACAACGCTCAACGTGGAGATGTCGGCTTAATTTCTTCTAACCAGAAACGATTGAAAAAGACTCTCAAGGCAAAGAGCAGTATAGGCAGGGGAAACAGACTTGTTGAAAGTAAAAAGAAAGCGGGCGGTGCACTTCGCCATCCGGTGCTTACTTTAAAAAAGGTGGCACGGCTGCCGACCAAAGATCGACAAGAAGTCATGAAGGTATTGAAGCACTCTAACATTATGAAAGGATTGAAAAAAAAGGTCCGAAACCGTCAGCGTCAAAGGGAGAGAGTCACACAGTCATTGGAGGGGAACCAAAGTCTCATTAATGAATCATCTTCATTGGCATCGGTAAATAAAGATTGGAAAAACTGGGTTAAATTACAGGGACAAGAGGAGGAGGTGGAGGAGGACATCCGGGACATTGGTAAAGCTATTGGTTTAACTTTTAAAGGCGACTTGAATAACAAATTTAGCGTTTTGTCACGACCCAAGACGCTTGACCAGGGACCAATTTTGTCGGAGGTGGATGGCCATGAGAGGGAGGGGGTGCTTAGGGGGCGTGGTGGTGGCAACAGGTTGACGCGGGAGGGGGGTGGAAATGAAGTTGGTTTCGTGGAATGTGAGGGGGTTAGGTGGGGTGGAAAAAAGGCGAGAGGTGTGAAGGCTGGTGACGGAGAAAAGACCGACTATTCTTTGTATTCAAGAAACCAAATTGATGGCGTGTGACGGGTTCCTGAGTTCCTCGTTGTGGGGCGACTCGCGTCATGATTACTCTTATCGTCCTTCAGTGGGGGCCTCTGGTGGGCTTCTAACTATGTGGGATACGGCGGAGGTGGAGGTGTGGACTTCGGTTAGCCGGGAACATATGCTTCAAATACATGGTAGATTTGTTCGTACTAATGAGGTGTTCTATTTGTTTAACATTTATGCTTCTTGTGATTTAAGTGCGAAGGAAGAGTTGTGGATGGCTTTGACGGTGAGGCTGCAGTATCTAAGGGGCAAGAAGGTTTGTATCTGTGGTGATTTTAATGCAGTACGTAGTCTGGAGGAACGTCGCTCAGTAAGAGGGGGTGGTGCGGCCCTTGATAGCAATCATTTCAATTTGTTTATTGAAGATAATGGGCTGGTAGACTTGCCGCTCTGTGGTAGGCGTTTTACGTGGTTTAAGGGAGATGGTACTTCGGTGAGCAGGATTGATAGGTACTTGTTGTGCGAGGAGTGGTGCTTATGTTGGCCGAATAGTTTCCAGCTAGCCCTACTTCAAGGTCTCTCTGACATTGTCCTATTCAGTTATCAATAGATGAGGAAAATTGGGGACCTCGACCTACAAGAATGTTAAAGTGTTGGCAAGATGTACCAAGGTACAAACAGTTTGTTTCTGATAAATGGAACTCCTTTCACATTGAAGGATGGGGCGGCTTTGTGATCAAAGAAAAATTGAAATTGATTAAGGCAGCCTTGCGGGAGTGGCATTCGACTCATGTTAAAAACCTACCAGGTAGGATCGATATCTTAAAGGCCCGTTTGGCAGAGTTCGATGAAAAAGGAGCGGAAGGTGGGTTGTTAGTGGAGGAAATAGATGAAATGAGGGATATTACTAACGACCTCCATTCTCTGTCTCGTGTGTCAACAAGCATTAGTTGGCAACAATCGAGGTTACTTTAGTTGAAGGATGGAGACGCTAATTCCAAGTATTTTCATTCGGTTTTGTCTGGACGACGGAGACGCAATGCTATTGTATCGTTGATGGTGAATGGGTCTCTTGTTGAAGGAGTTCAACCTATCCGTCAGGCAGTCTTCACTCACTTCAGAGATCATTTTGCGAGTTCCAATGTTAGTAGGCCGGGGGTTGAGAATTTGGTTTTTAAAAATTTATCTTATGATGCTGGTAATGGATTAATCAAGCCATTTTCAGCGGACGAGGTCAAGAGTGCAGTTTGGGATTGTGATAGTTATAAAAGTCCCGGGCCGGATGGGGTTCATTTTGGTTTTATAAAAGAGTTTTGGGAAGTTGTTCAAGGGGATATCATGCGCTTTATCACTGATTTCCATAGGAACGACAGGTTAACGCGAGGTATAAATTCAACTTTTATTGCTCTCATCCCTAAGGTGGACAGTCCCCAGAGGTTACATGATTTCAGGCCCATATCCCTTGTCGGGTGTCTGTATAAAATTTTATCGAAAGTGTTAGCAAACCGTCTACGGATGGTTATGGGGAGCTTAATATCTGAGACCCAGACAACATTTGTGAAAGACAGACATATTCTTGATGGAATTCTCATTGCTAATGAGCTGGTGGATGAGGCACGTAAATCAAAGAAGGAGTTGATGCTTTTTAAAGTAGACTTTGAGAAAGCGTACAACTCTGTTGATTGGGGTTACCTGGATGAAGTAATGAGAAAAATGGCGTTCCCGGTTTTGTGGAGAAAATGGATTAAAGAGTGTGTGTCAACGGCAACAGCTTCAGTTTTAGTCAACGGAAGCCCTACAGAAGAGTTTTCTCTCAAAAGGGGATTGCGGCAAGGGGATCCGCTGTCACCTTTCCTTTTTTTATTGGCGGAAGAGGGCTTGAATGTCATGATGAAATCGATGGTAGAGAATTTTTTTTTTACTGGTTACGGGGTGGGTCAGGCAAATGACATTGTAGTCCCCCACCTACAGTTTGCGGATGACACGTTATTACTAGGAGCTAAGAGCTGGGTCAACGTACGAGCTCTACGGGCGGTTTTGTTTTTGTTTGCTTTGATGTCGGGTTTGAAAGTGAATTTCCATAAAAGTTTATTGGTGGGCATCAATATAGCAGATTCTTGGTTGACTGAGGCGGCATCGATTCTTCACTGTAAGGTTGGTAAGGTCCCTTTCCTTTATCTTGGCCTATCGATTGGTGGTGACCCTAGAAAACTAGCATTTTGGGACTCTGTTTTGATTAAAATTAAATCTAGACTGATGGGTTGGCAAAGTCGTTTTCTCTCTTTTGGTGGCCGGTTGGTTCTGATCAAATCTGTTCTGACATCTCTACCTGTCTATGCTCTTTTCTTCTTCAAAGCTCCATCAGGTATAATCTCTTCCATTGAATCTATTTTTAAAACATTTTCTTGGGGTGGGAGTGAGGATAACAGGAAAATTTCCTGGATCGCTTGGAGCTATGTTTGTTCTCGGAAGGAGTACGGGGGTTTGGGGGTACGACAGTTGAGAGAATTTAATTTAGCTTTGCTAGGTAAGTGGTGTTGGAGAATGCTGGTTGATAGAGGCGGGTTATGGTATAGGGTTTTGGTGACGAGATACGGTGAGGAGGATGGAAGGTTGGAGGTAGGGGGCCGGAGTGTTTCTATTTGGTGGAGGGAGATAGCGAAGATTAGGGATGGTACTGGTGGTGAGGGAGGGGGATGGTTCACTGATAGGGTGGAGAGGCGGGTAGGAGACTGTGTGGACACTCTGTTTTGGCGGGATAGATGGTTAGGAGATGCCCCGTTGTGCAGCCGTTTTGACCGTTTATTTGCCTTAGCTCTGAATAGGCACATTACGGTGGCTGATATGTATAGGCGTGGTTGGGAGGTAGGGGAGATGCGTGGCGTTGGAGGAGACGGTTGTGGTCGTGGGAAGAGGAGTTGCTAGGCGAGTGTTGTCTTTTACTTAATAATTTTGTTGTGCAAAGTGATGTATCTGACAGGTGGCAGTGGATCCCTGATACTGTGGGAGGCTATACAGTGCGTGGAGCCTATCATCTTCTCACCAATTAGCTGGCACCTTTGATCGATGCAGCGGGAGAGCTTGTCTGGCATAAGCAGGTTCCCCTGAAGGTTTCTATCCTCGCGTGGCGATTGCTTCAAGACAGGCTGCCCACGAAGGCCAACCTGTACAGGCGTCGCAT
>Ga0228711_1003332_pt1 | contig 24911 bp, 16 predicted proteins | sample MedpolnodulmetaG_2_FD_177996 | JGI IMG/M metagenome (GOLD analysis project Ga0228711, IMG submission 177996) | Root nodule microbial communities from Medicago polymorpha collected in Santa Monica, California, United States - brown nodules | ecosystem: Host-associated > Plants > Roots > Nodule... | reverse complement strand
TATGAAGAGAGATGAGATCAGGTCTTTCGAATCATCTATGTTCCCCTAATTGGTATACTGCACCTATTCTTATGAATGATTTTCTAGTTCCACGATGATTAACAAAATAGCCCTAATCAATCCCTTGGCTTAGGACCCTCTTCTCCAATTACAGCCCCTAATTCCTTAGGTGGTCTAATATTCTTTGAAGGTTTTATGAACGTTAACCTATTATCACTAACAAACGATTATCCATTCCTAGACTAACCATGTTTATTAAAACAATTCAATTCTGTCTAAGTTGAAAGCTAGGGTCAATAGTCATTCATTCTCACTAAATCATGTTTATATTATATCAAGATATAAAAAGCATTAAGAACAATTGAATTGAATAAAAACTAGATTGTCATTCACAATAAATAGAGTTTCACAGCAACATGGTTCAATTAGGGTTACACAGAATCATCTCAGACCTAATCTCTAAGAGATTTAGCTACTCATAATCGAGTTTACAAATAGCATAATCAATAATGGAATCAAAACATACATGAACTGATAGAAGGTTGAAGAATTCACCCTCCTAGCCGTGTTTAGGTCTCAAAATCGCACTTTGCTCTCTCCAATTCGTAACCCTTGTTTTCAGAATAGTCTTCAGCTTAAATAGGCAACAATTGCTCCTAAAATCGTGGCACGATTTAAGTAAATCGTGACACATTTCTGCCTTGTGTAACAAACCACCCAAATTAGGGTTTCCATAATCGTGTCATGTTTTTGCCATCGTCACACGTTTTCACCAATGTCGAATGCATGATTCTTGAGAACTCCAAATCGTGACACGTTTTTCAGTAATCGTGACACGATTCCCTTTTTTCAGTTTCTTCAGCTTTTCTTGCTGTTTAAGCTTGCTTGTGAACTCAAAAATATCATAAAAAGACTCTAAAAATGTGAAATGACGGACTGTCATCAACCTCAATTAATGTTGAGGATCAGACAAATAAACTCCATATCTAAAATAACAATTAATATATATTATATAATAACCTGAATAATTAACAAGATACATTATTTTCCCTCAATTGAACTAAAATATGGTACTTCAACACCAATTAGTTCTTCAATATTTACTCAAATTTTCAAACGATCGAAGGGTTAATACAAAGAGAGAACGACTATTGGCTATATAGAAGAACTTTTGTACGAGTGTAAAAGACATGAGTTTTTTGCTCATTTTTGCTTTAAAATAGTTTTTTATTTTGCAAAGCTATATCATTGTGTTTCATTCCATTTAAAATATGTTGTAGAAAGAAACATATGAGATAATTTAAAATAATATCATACATAAAGCAAAGGTATATTTAATTCCTCATTTATCAAAAGAGGCAAAATGTGAAACGGCAACCCTTGTGCATGGCATGAGAAGTGAAAACGCAACTCTTCACCTTTTGGTTCCTCTATCAAAGTAAACACTCGGTCTTCTCATCAATGTTCTTCCTCGCCTCGATACATAAGCAACTTTCAATTTCTCAAGGTAATTTATTTGATTTTGAAACAATAAATTGTTGTTTGTTCAGATTTCTGTGGATTTTCATTAATAAATATGATAAATTTCATCCATTGTCACTCAATCTTCTTCCTCTTCGTTTCTCTCTCAGAAATTGAATTGTTTTGATGTTAATGAATTCTTTTTTATTTTGTAAGGAATGAATATTCTATCTATGTTGATTTAAGCCTAATGGATAATGCTTTGTCTATTCAAGGAGCTCATACTTCGTTTGTATATGGGAAGTTGCAGGTGCTTTAGTTCAACCTCTTTGTTACCATGTTCTATGTTTTAATTTTAGATTTTTGTTTCTTATTTTCTATTTTCACCTTTTCTTTTCTGGGGTTGTTACGTTGTTTAAGTTTCAGTACAGCAATCTGCTCTCAGTGCTAACTATTCATCTGTCATAATTCAATTCTCATTCCTTACTGTTTTTTATTTTTTGAATTTGAAAATATATAGTAACTATAAATTATAATCAACATGGAGGCTCATTATATACAAAGACCGTTCTTTATTTCTGTAGCTTGATAAGAGAAATTTCTATTGTTGTGATGGAAACAAAACCAAGGTAATATTTTGATGAACCAGTAGAAACCACGCATGGTTTTATATAATGAATTTTTTTTTTTCATTTTAAAATGAATTTTCTCTGTTAGTGTTGATTGAAAGCAACTAAAGGATGACATGAATCCTCATATTTTTTGTTATTTTCTAAATGATTGAAAGTATCAACATATAATATTCTTCTTATATTTGGGTCTATTTCTATCTTGGCTTATGTTATGTAGACGATCTTTATATTTGGAAAATGTTCTAGAGATGAAGTGGTAGACCACCTAACTTCACCCAACTAAAGAATTAGAATCAGGTATTGATATTGATTAAGAAATCAAGAAGCATAACTAAAGAAACTAATTTTCGGTTTTCAATATAATCTAAGAGTATGTTGGCTTCATAGATGAAAAGGGAGGAAAACTACACATCTTGGTAGATTTGCTTAATATATATCTTTTTTGAATGTCGTTTTTCATTAAGAAATCGATAAAATTGCTTCATGAATATATATTATGGGATTTTGCCTTTATCAGCCCTAAGAATACCCCTGTTGTCGGACCTCCATTTCATTTCTTTTATATTTTTTGGCAAATTCAAAAGCTTTATATTATTTTACATTAAACTTATACTTGATTGTTGTTTCCAAAATTCTGATTGAACGTCATTCTTTGCCAATGTAGGGGTGTTTGATGGTTGTTTGAAACTCTGAATAATTTTATGTAATATTAGATAGATTCGAGCAAGAAGATAGCTATGCGTTGTAGCTTAATGTTGGAAAAGAGAAGAATAGTTATTTATGATCAAGTAGAACCTAGAGAAGAAATTTGAGTTTCACAACTAGCTAGAGAAAGAGCCATCAGAGATGTCATGGTTTAGTGATGTAGGTGGGCTTCCTTAGTAATTTTATAGTATTTTATTTTAGCCAAATCTTAGTGATTTTCTAGAACTTTTTATTATTATTTTGTTTTGTTTTATTTCAGCCCACTGGTTTGTTATTTCTTTCACTATATAAGCAGAACTTATGCAGCCTAAGGGGCACACTTTTATTCATTAATAATATTCGAGACTTTTCTCTCAATTCTGGTGGATTCCGAAAACCCTTATTTTGATAGGTTTGTCGCTTGCAACCTGTCTGTTTTCTTTTAGGTTTAGCGCTTGCTAACCCTTGCTTCCGTACTGCGTCAGTTGGCATCAGGGCAGGTTTCCCCTGTTCTTTCGTGAACGTGATCCAGCCATGGGAGATCAACCGGTTACTAGGGTAGAATTTGAAGGTTTTGCTGCAACCCTCAAAGCTCTGTCAAATCAGATGACGACTTTGTCGACTAAAGTTGACGAAATCTCCAACTACAACAACAGCAGAAACGGCGACCACAACAGAAACATCAACAACCAAAACAACCCTTCTGATGATGATTCGAGTTTTGATGATGAGGAAGTCGTGATCAATGATGGGAGTGAACGTGGGAATCACCAAGATTACTGCATTAAGGCTGATATTCCCCCATTTCACGGAACGATGGGAGTAGAAGAATTCTTGGACTGGCAGATTGATGTGGATAGATTTTTCGACGTCATGGAAGTCCCAATAGACAAGCAGGTTAAGATGGTTGCGATCAGGCTGAAAAGTACCGCAGCTGTTTGGTGGGATACGCTAGTTGTTCAGAGGCGTAGACAAAAGAAACGCCCTATTCAAACTTGGAGAAAGATGAAACAGTTGATGCTTGAAAGATTTTTACCTGAAGATTATGAACAGATTCTATATAAGATGTATATTGAATGTGTTCTGGGCAAGAGATCAGTGACTGAGTACACGGCTGAATTTTTGTGTTTTTCTGAACGTAATGAATTAGGAAAGTCCGAGAATCAGAAGGTGGCTCGTTATATTAGTGGTTTGAAAAGTTCATTGCAAGAGAAGATGGGATTACAGACTATTTGGACCGTTGCTGATGTGTCCAACCTAGCTTTGAAGGCAGAATTAATAGAGAAATCCCACAGAAATTTCTCAAATTTTAGAAAATATTCGCCACAGAACCAAGCTGATGACAAAGAGAAAAGTGTAGCAGTCAAAGATTCAAACCCTGTTAGCAAAGAAAGGAGTTATGGAAGTGCACCTCTAGCCAAGGCCCCCGTCCAAAAACAGGACAACCCATATGCGAAGCCTGGTGGTGATAATTGTTACCGTTGCGGTGGGAAGGGTCATAGGTCCAATGTTTGTCCATCAAGGAGGGTTGCTGGAGTAGCAGAAGGTTTGGATGGTGATGATGAGAAACTTGATGAGGAAGATGAATACGCAGGAGTTGAGTTTGTTGAGGAAGATTCTGAAGAGAGAGTGAACTTTGTGCTTCAGCGAACGTTGCTAGCATCCAAAGAGGAAGGCCAACGCAAAAATTTGTTTAAGACTCATTGTTCCGTCAATAACAAAGTATGTGACCTGATAGTTGATAATGGAAGCACGGAGAACTTGGTGTCAAAAAAATTGGTGGATTATTTCAAGCTGCCCACAGAGCCTCGTGAGAAGCCATACTCTCTTGGCTGGGTCAGCAAGGGATCTTAGGTACGAGTAACGCTGTCCTGCAACGTTCCTATATCCATCGGCAAACATTATAGAGAAGAGGTACTTTGTGATGTTCTTGATATGGATGTTTGTCATATTTTACTTGGTAGACCTTGGCAGTTTGATAATGATATTACTTATCGAGGACGAGATAATGTGATGTTGTTTACTTGGGGCACCCATAAGATTGCTATGACACCTGTTTTACAATTTGATAAGAACCTGAAAGAGAAGAAAACGAATTTCCTAGTGATGACTCAGAATGAAAAAGAACTTGATGATGTTGTTAAGGAAAGTGAGTGTTTATGTCTGGTTGTGATCAAAGGGCTGATGAGTGTTGTGAAAGAAGAGATTCCGATAGCATGCGAAGTCATAGAAATTCTAAAAGATTTCAATGAGCTTCCAAATGATTTACCTCCCATGAGAGACATTCCACATCAAATAGACTTGATTCTAGGATCTAGCCTACAAAACCATCCTCATTATCGCATGAGCCCTAAAGAGAATGAGATTTTAAGGGAGCAAATTGAGGATTTACTAAGAAAGGGATTCGTCTGTGAGAGCATGAGTCCTTGTGTTGTTCCAGTCCTTTTGGTACCAAAGATAGGAAATTAGTGGAGGACGTGTGTCGACAGTAGAGCTATCAATAAGATAACTATCAAGTATCGGTTTCCCATTCCTCGATTAGAAGACATGCTTGATGAGTTGTCAGGGTCTAAGGTGTTTTTGAAAATAGACCTGCGTAGTGGATATCATCAGATTAGAATTAGACCTGGAGATGAGTGGAAGACAACTTTCAAGAGTAAGGATGGACTTTATTAATGGCTAGTGATGCCTTTCGGATTGTCAAACGCCCCTACCACCTTCATGAGATTAATGAATCAGGTTCTACGCCCCTTTATTGGATCCTTTGTGGTAGTTTATTTTGATGATATTTTGATTTATAGTAAGTCCAAGAAAGAGCACTTGGAACATGTGAGGCTGGTTTTGCAAGTTTTACAAGATAATCAGTTGTACATTAATCTGAAAAAGTGCACATTCAGTAACAACAAGTTACTTTTCTTAGGGTTCATAGTTGGTGAAGAAGGAATCCAGGTTGATGAGGAAAAGGTGAGGGCTATCAGAGATTGGCTTGTACCCACATCAGTTACTGAAGTACGTAGTTTTCACGGGTTGACCACTTTTTATAGAAGATTTATCACAGATTTCAGCACTATTACTGCACCAATCACAAAATGTTTTAAGAAAGGAAGATTCAAGTGGGGTTCTGAGCAAGATCAGAGTTTTGCCTTAATAAAAAAGAAGTTGTGCACCACCCTAGTCTTAGCTCTTCCTGATTTTGAAAAGCTGTTCCAAGTTGAATGTGATGCTAGTGGAATTGGAATAAGAGTTGTTTTGTCTCAAGAGAAGAAGCCAATTGAATAGGAGTTGTTTTGTCCAAGTAGAATAGTGAGAGGTTGAGTGAAGCTCGCCAAAAATGGAGTACTTATGACCAAGAATTTTACGCCGTTTTCAGAGCCCTTTGCCAATGGGAGCATTATCTGATTCATAGAGAGTTCATTCTGTTTACTGATCATCAAGCTATGAAATTTCTCCATAGTCAGAAAGTAATCAACAAGATGCATGCTCGGTGGGTGAGTTTTCTGCAAAAATTCCGTTTTATTATTCAACATAAATCTTGTGCTCTCAACAAGGTAGCTGATGCTTTAAGTAGGAGAGCTTCTTTGCTTGTCACTTTAGCACAAGAGGTAGTGGGTTGTGAATGCCTGAAAGAATTGTATGAGGGTGATACTGAGTTCAGAGAATTATGGGCCAAATGCAAGGAGCATCCTTTTGCAGATTTTCATATTCGAGAAGGATACCTTTTTAAAGGAGACCAGATGTGCATTCCTTGCTCATCCTTGAGGGAGAAATTAATTAGGGACCTACATAGTGGCGGTCTTAATGGACACATGGGGCGAGATAAGACCATTGCTAGTCTAGAAGAAAGGTTTTATTGGCCGCACTTGAGAAAAGATGTTGGAATCATAGCCAAGAAATGCTACACTTGCCAAGTTTCTAAAGGTCAGTCGCAGAACACTAGTCTTTACATGCCTTTACCCATTCCTGATGACATTTGGCAGGATTTATCTATGGATTTCGTGTTGGGTTTGCCTCATACCCAACGAGGTGTGGATTCTGTGTTTGTGGTTGTGGACCGATTCTCTAAGATGTCCCATTTCATTGCATGCAAGAAGACTGCAGATGCATCCAACATTGCCAAACTATTTTTCAGGGAGGTTGTGCGCCTTCATGGGGTTCCTACATCTATTACCTCTGACAGATTCCTCAGTCATTTCTGGATTACTCTGTGGAAATTATTTGGAACACCACTGAACAGGAGTTTTACCACTCACCCCAAGACTGATGGACAAACTGAGGTCACGAACATGACTTTGGGAAATAGGATTCGCTGTGTTTGTGGAGACAAACCGAAACAGTGGAACTTGGTTTTACCTTAGGTTGAATTTGCTTATAACAGCAATGTGCATTCTGCTACCGCAAAAAACACCTTTTGCACTTGTTTACACTTCTATCCCTAGGCATGTGGTTGATTTGATTAAGTTGCCTAAAGCTCCTGGAGTTAGCGTAGCTGCTGAAAAGATGGCTGAAGAGATTATGACTGTGAAAGATTCTGTCAAAGCCAAGTTAGAAGCTACCGAGTTGAAAAATAAAGCTACCACAGATGAACGGCGAAGAGTCAAGGTTTTCAATGTGGGGGATGATGTGATGGTGTTTCTGCGAAAAGAGAGATTTCCCGTTGGTACCTACAACAAGCTACAGCCCCGCAACTATGGTCCATTCAAAGTGACTCGCAAGATCAATGATAATGCATATGTGGTAGCACTTCCAGATTCTAAGAACATTTCCAACACTTTCAATGTGGGAGACATTCATGAATACCATGCAGATGAAGTCCTTTATCAAGATGAGAACTCGGGGCCGAATTCTTCAGAGGTGGAGGAGACTAATGTACGAGGGCTTCCTTAGTAATTTTATAGTATTTTATTTTAGCCAAATCTTAGTGATTTTCTAGAACTTTCTATTATTATTTTGTTTTGTTTTATTTCGGCCCACAGGTTTGTTATTTCTTTCACTATATAAGCAGAACTTATGCAGCCTAAGAGGCACACTTTTATTCATTAATAATATTCGAGACTTTTCTCTCAATTCTGGTGGATTCCGAAAACCCTTATTTTGATAGGTTTGTCGCTTGCAACCTGGCTGTTTTATTTTAGGTTTAGTGCTTGCTAACCCTTGCTTTCGTACTGCGTCATTTAGTAACCTTAGAAACATAATGAGGATTCCATTTGTTATTATTGATCCAAATACATTTCAATTTTTCAAGGTGTTCATCTCTTGGAGCTATCATTATTATGATTTATTTTAGATATAGTATGAAGCTAAAAAATCTTTTATTTCATGTTTTTTTTTCATTTTTATCATACTCTAAATCTTATGCCAAATTTAAACTAAATTGATACAAATACATTTTAATTTTTCAAGGTGTTCATCTCTTGGAGGTAACATTATTAAGATTTATTTTAGATATAGTATGAAGCTGAAAAAATATTTTATTTCATGTTTTTTTTTCTTCATTTTTATCATACTCTAAATCTTATGTCAAATATAAACAATTTGATTTATTTAGTATAATACTTTAAAAAAACTTTTTTCCCGTGCAGTGCACGGGTATACAGACTAGTAACATATAAAACTAATGATATTAGTTGTCAATTAATCTAATAATATGGTGAAGATTTTAATTAAATTGGTTGGGAGGACCATAACCTAATATATATTTTATGAAACATTCTAATATAGTCTAACTATAGTGTATAATTTTTTTTATTAAAAATATAGGGCGCACCATGGCCTCCAAAGGCCCCCCTCCCTCACCAAAAGAAAATAACTTTTTTTGCACCCTTCACGAAAGCACGTGTTGGTAACGTGTTATGAAATAAACTAAAAAGACTGGATCAAAGATGAAGAAGATAAGAGCTTTGTGTACTCTTCTTCTCACAAGTGTGTTCTTTACATTGAAATATAAGTCCTATTTATAGAAGACAGATGTGGTAAGTTACAAGTACAAGAAGAGCCATAAGACTAAGTAGCAATAACAATGAATAGAGACATCCACATCATATTAATATTATTCATAACAATCATGTATAAGTTGAGATATGTATAAGTCCTATTTATAATGTTATTAAATATTGATTGCATTGAAAAATATTTCTACAATTGATAAGTGCTAAAATACTATTATTTTCCATAGCACTTATCGACTTATTTTTGCAAGAAATAATTTATAACTCCCCCCACCCCCAAGCCCAATTTGATACAAATATCATTTATATTACTATAGTTTGCCAGACAACTATTATGTCTAAGTTCTATATACTTTTTTAGGTTTAAGACGATGATTGCACCAATGCAGAATAATCAAAGGCAAGCGCATGCGCTAAGGTTATGCCAGAGCACTATATAGACGTTTAGAGACATCCACAACTCGCTAAGCATGCATGTAAAAATGAAAGAAAGCCTGAAAACAGAGTTCTAAACGATTGGAGATAAACTCGATTCTCTAAGCTTAAGAGTTGTGATTAGCAAGAAAAGGGTGGTTACTTCTCCAGGAAGGAAATGCAAATGTAGTTTGCTAAGCACGAAAGTTGTGCTTAGAGAGAAAGGTCGGTTTCTGGAAAATATTTGAAAAACATTTGGCTTTTCCCTCCCTTGAAGCAACCTCGATTCACTAATTAAGCATGTTGTTCTTAATGAATCTACAACTTCAGAATCTCAATAAATAAAAGTGCAGTTCATTGTAAAACTCAATAAATTGTAAACCAAATATAGAATAGAGAGTGAACAAGGGTAGAGAGTGTTTAAAGCCTCTGGAGGTCCAAGGAAGCTTGGAACTCCAAGATTCAACAACTCTTTGATGTTGTTCATCTGACAAATGGGTCACTAAACTCTCTTTTGTGTTAGGGATTGTATGTAAATAGCTACAAATCTATGTAATACTCTTAGTCTGACTGGTTGTATATGATTTATGTTCTCTCTATAATTTTATTCTAATTTTTTTCTTAATGTTTTGCATCGGATGTAGTGTGTTGCAATTGATCATTTGATTTAGTCAAGCCTAGTAAGGCTGACTATCTAAGGGACATGATTTACATTATGTATATGTGTTATATTCATGCATAACTTTTTGAGGATAGGCCATATAAACAATCGACTATTTTGCCAACGAGTATCGGAAGTCAGTTGTTTCTATGTTATTTCGTGTTGTTAACCTTAGTTTGGAGAGGTATGATGAGGAAATGGTGAAATTATATAAGACGCATAAAAAGTATACAAACGATTAAGATGAATCATATAAGGAATAGTTATTGAAATTTAATCCCAACAAAACTCTTATCTATATATATTTAGTTTACTTTGATTCAAACCACCAAAACCATTTATAAAAACTTTGTTTATAAATATGTCGATATAAACTCAAGTTAACTAAGTGTGATCTTTGTGGATACAATATCAGATTATAGTAACTATCAAATAATGAATTTATGCGAAGTATACTATGTTCAGATCTATCAAAATAATTGATAAATAAATGCAGAAGAGATAGAAAGGTTACTAGATCAGTGGTCAGTCTCTCCTGGTTTTCTCCAATATCCACAATATTTTCCTTTCTCTGATTTTGGACTAGGAACACGTACATTTCTTCCATTGTAGAATGTGATCAGCCATTGTCCAGGTTCTAGATTTGAATCTAGTGTCTTGATGTGGACCTTCTTTGAAATGTACACAATTTCATTTCTAGGTACCCATAATCTCATGGGTTCTTTCTTGTTAGGCTTGGAAGATTTTGCTTTCATTTGTGCCTTAGGTTTAGAGCTTGACTGCTGAGAACTATCCAATACGTTATATTTAAAGGTGTTTGGCCTTGAGTTGTTCTTAGCATCCGGTCTTGAATCTGTGATTTTGACTCCATTGGAGTCTTTGACTTTTCAGTCTCAGACTCAAGAGAAACATAAGAACATGGAAGTTTTCCATATGATTTAACGCCTAATTATGATGCTCTACCAAGAGCAAGCTAGGTACGAGTAGTTTCAAGTATCCAGGGCTTTGTTACAAACTAAGTTGTCGGAGGAAAGTCCTGTAGGAACTCACATACTCAAAATGATTGGGTGTGTTGAAAACCTCGAGCGATTGCCTTTGCCCCGTGAGTGAGAACTATCTATTGATATTATCTTGTAATCGTTACCAAAAAGCTTCAATAATTTTGTCATGAATTTCATTATGAATGGTATGGACAAATATCTGCCACAACTTTAAGTCATGTTAAGAACTCCTGAAAAGAATATGAACAATGGAAATGAAAAGGCCATTATAATGGTCAAAAGTTTAAGGAGAATGGCAATGAAATTTCCATTACAGTAAGACCGAACATTGGAAGAGGAGCTGCCAATGTATCTTAAATATTAGAAGAATGGAACTCTTCCTTTTTCTTCATCAGGTATTTTTGTTAAAGAAATTAACTCATCATGGATATTAGATATTGGATGTGGTTGTCACATTTGTACTAATATGAAAGAACTCATAAGGAGTAAGCATTGGAAAAAGAGGAAGTCGATCTATAAGTTGACAATGGATATTTTAGTTGTTGGAACTTATGTATTGACTTTTACCTATTGGTTCAATATTTCAGCTAGAGAAATACTATCGTGTATATGCAATTAGCAGGAATATTATTTCAGTTTTTTGTTTGGACAAGTTTGGTTTTTCATTTATAATAAAATACAAGTGTTGTTCTACTTATTTTGAGGGTTAAATAAGTTTTTCGTCTTTATAAATATAACGAATTTTGATTTTAGTCACTAAAAAATTAAACTGAATGTTTTCATCCTCACAAATTTTTTTATTTTGTTTTTCGTCCTTAATGGTCATTTTATGTTCATATAAATGGCAAAATTATAACTCTTTTATGTTCAAATTGTATCCATGTTATGTCCGTTTATTATATTCGACATTTATATATTTATATTATGTTCAAAACTTATCAAAAACACGTTAAAATTATATCCATTAAGGATCAAAAACAAAATAAAAATTTTTGTGAGGATGAAAACATTCAGTTTAATTTTATAGGGACTAAAATCAAAATTCGTTATATTAAATTTGATCGCGAACAACGAACTTTATATCTTTGATGTGACATCTATAAAATTAATGCTAAAATGATAAAACTAAATGATTGAATCCAACTTACATTTGTCTCTGTCTCCACAAAGATATAATTTTGGACTCTGTTGATATAGAATCATTTGAGACATGCTCATCTTGTTTATTGGGAAATATGACAAAGACCCCATTCACGGAACAAGGTGGATCTTTTGGGTCTCATATATCCTGATGTATGTGGACCATTAAACACACCTACTAGAGGAGGTTTTCAATTATCATTACTTTCACTAATGGTTTTAGTAGATTAAGATGTGTGTATCTAAGGAAAAACAAATATGAGTCATTTGAGTTATTCAAGGAATTTTAAAATGAAGTAGAAAATCAACAAGGTAAGAAAATCAAAATGGTCCGATCTGATCGAGGTGACGAATATTTGAGCCTAGAATTTGACAATCATTTAAAATAGTGTGGGATTTTATCCTAGCTTACTCCTCCTGAAACACCACAATGGAATGTGGTTTCCGATAGGAGAAATTGGTCCTTGTGAAACAAAGTGGGATCGATGATGAGTTATGGTAATCTTCCAAGCCCTTTCTAGGGTCAAGCATTATTAAATGTAACTTAGCACTTAATTGAGTTCCATCCAAAACGGTAGAAAAGACACCATATGATATATGGAATGATCGAACATATAATATGATTCATTTAATGGTTTTGGGTTGTGAAGTTTATGTGAAACGAAATTTTTTTCACTAAGTTTGACATAAATCTGATAAATGTTTTTATTTGATATCCTAAATATACTAGAGTATACAACTTCTACAATCCTTTTAAGCAAAAAATGATTGTCGCTGGAAAAATGTTTTTCCTTGCAAAGGAATTTGTTTCCAAAACAATCAATGGAAGGAATGTAGATCTTAAACAAGTTCAAGATTCACAAAGTAGTGACACACCAATAGAGAAACAAGATCAAGATAGATAAACTATTATGATAGAAGATCATACTCCAGTAAAACAAGAACCACATAGGTCAAACAAGATGCGTTAGGAACCTGGTAGATATGGTTGTATCATATTAAAACAAGGTGGTGTATTGCTCATGGATCAATATAATCTTGTGACTTACATAAAGGACATTATTGATTCTGAGTTTTAGAAGTGGCTTGAAGACATGAAATCTGAAATGGACTCCATGTACAAAAACAAAGTTTAGAACTCGATGGAAGCACCACAGTGAGTTAATCAATAGAATGCAAATGGGTTTTCAAAAAACTAGCGTGGATGGAAGGGTAACTTTCAATAGCTTGATTGGTTGCAATAGCTTTCAAACAAATTCATGGTGAAGAATATGATGAAACTCTTTACCATCTGCAATGATCAATTCCATTTGCATCTTACTTGCTATTGTTGTGTACAATGATTATGAAATTTGGATAATGGATGTCAAGATTGTGACACCCTAAATCCCAAAAATAATTATTATTATTATATATTCAAAAATAGAGTTTGATTCACAGTGGAGAATGTCAAGTAAAAACTTTTTTATTAATATAATAATTCTTCCACAAGATTTAAGATATCACATTGACCCATAACAAACATAATTCACATTTCACTTCCTTGAAAATAATAATAGTATTTACATTGAATCCTTTGCTTTTGAAAATACTTTCTTTTACATCATAGATATTGGTTTTCTTGTACAAATCTAAATAAGAAAGCATATCCCTTTCCTAGTGTCACTATCAGAGCGGAGCTTTTCCCCAAATTAACAGACGACACAAGACAATTCATGGAAGGCATGTACTTGACTCCAAGACTCATAACCTATAGAACTACGGTTTCGCAACCACAGGGCCAAGCTAGTAAACACAAACAACAAAGGGGTGAGTTTCGAGAACATGTAATAGTATAAAATAAAAGAGAAGAATATGTAAGCAATTAAGTCAAAGTCATATCACGTCTCAAACATAGTATTCAAAACCTGGAAGAATATATTATATTAACTCAATCCACATTAGTAAAAAAAAAAATCATTACATCATAAGAACCAAAATCTTCACAAACACAATGTCACAATTCAATTCCAAGAAATTCACAACACATATAGTCACTAATAACCATCTTCATAAGAACATCGACAGATAATCACATTCGTCGTATCACACAGTTACACTTATTCACCAAATACAAATTATCATCAATTTTTATGCATATGGACTGAGTCCTATGACCTATATGAATGTGGTACCACACCTATCATCACCAATTTGCCAGAGATATGTTATTGGACTTTTCATCACGAAATTGCCAGAGATATGTTACTGGACTTTTTCATCACCATTTTTCCTAAACTCAATTCTAGTATGCATGCATGGGGACCGACTCGTCAAGTAAATACACATCATCAATACATCACCTATTAATGCAAGACTCTCTCTAATATGCACAACATCACAATGAAAACAAGAACATCATCATAATTAACCATCACCGTTTTCATCACCAAATATCATTAAACATCACCAATATCATCACCATAATTTAAATAAACATCACATTTATCATCACCATAATTAAACATCAATATTTTAACACCAATATAAATAAACATCACCATTATCAACATCCTTATATTATAAACATCTTCATCCTCATCATCCTTATAAAATGGACATCGTCATTTCTCATCGTATTTATTTATATGCATTTATATAATATCAATTGTCATCACTCTTCGTCAAAGTCATAGGGTTCCTCATCACTACTCTCTATCAAGCCGATTATATCACCACATTATCTCTTCATTAACCTAACCCTTACACACGACTCATTTCTACGTCAACATCTTTCTATTTTATTTTTATTTATTCATTTTACGAACATGCTCTATTCTCTCGTCTATCTGAGGATCTGTAGATACTTTATTCTGATAGCATACCCTATTCCTTATTCTTAGTGTTTAAGATGTTTACTTCCCCATCAACATTTCTTATAACGTCTCCCCTCTATACAGCTAGGTTTTACCTCACCCTCGCCATTAACTCTTTCGTACTTATTCTTCTCATTAATACGATTTTATCTCTTATTACTTCATCTCACATTCGTCGTCATCTATAATATCGACCATTCCTCTAATCTCAAGGTCACTCTTATTAAAAGTTATTACCCCACCTGATCATTACTTTCGACTTAAGAAACTTTCCTCCACTAAAACTTCATTATAATTTCGGGATTTATTCTCTCGATACCGGTTGTTATTATTATTGCCAAACATTATAACTATCACCTCTTATCTTCTTTCCTATTCATCTTGCTCTCTTCTAATCGTTTCTCGTCTTATCCACCACTATTTCATTCCTATTATCTCTCGTTACTTAATACACAACTCCCTATCTCTCTTTACATTTATTCTTAACGATCATATCATCGCCTACGATCACGTAATTCGACTACACTCTATTCTCTGTACATTTTTACACCTTATTCATTCCTATTTAACAATCATCTTATGTACTTTAATTACCTTGAATCTTTTACTATTCAACTTAACATTATTTCTATGCTCATCTTATGTTTGACTTCATCAGGTACTCGGAAAAGCACTTACTCCATATCCCCTCTTATCACCGTCTTTCTCACTTCTTTATTTCTTTCATATTTTATACCCTGGAATGGAGATCTCGCATAACATAAGAGGATGTAGAGGACTTCATGGTGGCAAATATACTCGGGCAACTTATTGAATACGTGTTCAGCCTTCGTTGATTGGCGTATCCCGTAATTCGCAAGCCAATAAAATAAATACTATGAACAAAGAAAGTGGATGCTGCAAATCGACCCCCCTTCACTATCGGTTTTCACACAGCACCAGATAGATGCGCCGTTTTTTTTCTTTTATCTCACAATGCTCCATTGGCTGCTTACATACTGGTTTAGCTAATTTGGTTTCTGGAAGTGGTTATATATATATATATATTTAATTTGATAGCTTAAAGGCCCTAACACTTCAAGCCCATCTGTATACATTTTCCCTTAATTAAAAATAATATTATTTTTAGAAAATAGATTTAGCATCTATAATTTAAATTAACTAATAATATAAACACGCATGATTATCACATCAAAGCAAACATACTTAAAAGAAAGTTAATCACTCAAATATGAACTAAAAATACTAACAAGAATTTTGGGGTGTTACAAAGACTACTTTCCTTAATTGAAATCTCCATGACGATGTGTATATGATGGAACATGTCGCATCATTTTTCGGAGGTCAAGCTATTTGGTTAACATAGACTCACTATTTTATTCACGACTTGAACTTTTATTTTTTTAAAGAAAGTGGGAAAAAAAGTTCAAATTACCACCTTAAAAAGATTAAGGGTTTGGGGGGTAAGTTATATTTAGGGAAGGTATTAGCACCCTAAATATCCATAATACTCTATGGGAACCTCTTGATTTTATTTATTTTTCATGTTATAACTTGCTTGCTTAAGGAGATGGAATTAAAGTGATTAAAAGAAAAAGAAATGGTCTTTATTAACATTTTTTATGATTTGGAGGGACGAATGTCCCTTGCCTACGTACCCGCGAGGGATCAAAACCTCGTAGTTCGGGGTAGAAATTACCGTTTGATTGGTTTTGAAAAAAGTTTTAAAGTAAAAAGTCAAGTGGCAAAATAGAATTTGTTTGTATTTTTTATAAAAGAAAGATGACTCAAAGTATGATTAAATGGACTGAAATTTGTTTAAGAAAGAAATAAAAAGAGGAAACACTTGATTTTGGATCAAGGTTTATTATGAAAATATTTTTGGTGATTTTGGATTATTTGCATGTTTTTTTTCTTTTTGAATACTAATTAAAACATAAAAATAAAGCTAACGTGACAATAAAAAGAAGCGCGAGAAATTTCCATAGTGACGTTGGATCACCACGAAAACCTTTTAATCTAACCTAATTTGTTTTGCATTTTTTTCAATATATATAAAGCAGTAAAATAAAAAAAAGGACACATGCACGCAGACTTTTTCTCATTTATATTTACATTGGACCTAAATACATTCTAATTGCTGAAAAATAATTGATAATAATAAAAATGCTAAATAGAAATAAAATGAAATGCAAAAATGCCAAAAAGAAATAAAATGCAAGAAAGTGAAAGAAAATAAAAGAAAAGGACAACCGAAGGGACAAAATTTCGAAGGGACAGAAAAAAGAGGGAGAAGAAAAGAATAGCTCGTCAACACAAGCTAAATGAGGGAGAAGAAAGAAAAGTTCTTTGACAAGTCAAGCTAAATACATTCTATGGTTTGATAAAAATGGAACATTGGTTTAATGGACTTTGATGGGGATTGAATGTGATTTGAATGATTTTTTGGAAGAGAAAGTTGACAATGTAATTTGGCATGATTGGTGGCACATTTGAGATGAAATTTTTTGGACCTTGACACTATATTTTTGACAACTTTTGGACTCATTATAAAAAGTTAATAAAAAACCTAAAGAAGTAATTAAACTAAAAAATAAAAATAAAATGGTAAAATGGAAAATAAAAATATAAAATTAAAATAAAAATAAAGACTGAATAAAAATGAAAGATAAAAATAAAAACTAAAGTTAAAAAAAATTAAGAGACTAAGAAATAAAAAAAAGTGAGAAGAGGGTCCGAATCGGAACTAAAATGAGGTATTTTAAAATACCTCTCTTCCGAAATTTTCGCTGAAAAGATAGAGAATATTCTGGGTCAGAGGACATGTGACAGTAAGATGTTAGGTCAAAAATTGGGGTATGACAGAACCTGAATGTTTTGGCATTCTTAATGAGACCAAGAAAGTATGCAAATTACTACGTTCAGGATTGGAATCTTCACTTTGATCAAACTGTAAAATAATATGAATTCATCAAAAATGAAGTTGAACGTTGTTTTTACAAGATTAGTGGGAGCATAGTGTTATTTTTGGTTTTATATATTGATGACATATTACTTATCGGAGATGACATCTCTACACTACAAGAAATCAATAATTGGTTGGATAAATGCTTTTTCTACGAAAGACTTAGGTAAAGTATCCTATATATTAGGAATCAGGATCTATAAAAATAGATCACAAAGATTGCTTGGCCTAAGTCATACTAAATACCTAGACAAGGTTTGAGACTTATCAATATATACGATTCCAAGAATGGTTTCATGCATATGTCTCCAAGTATAAATCTATCAAAAGCACAATCTCATACGATAATAATTTGTTGTGATAGGTTGCACCGATGCTAGCTTCCAAACATACCATGATGATTTCAGATCATAATCTAGTTGTGTGTTTTCCTTAAATGAAGGGGTTATGAGCTATAAGAATTCAAAGCATGAAACAATAGTTTAATCTACAGTAAAGGTCGAGTATATTTGTTTACCGGTGTTTTTGGTAAACAAATACCGGCTGGTTTTGATTATAATAAACAGGACCAAACCAGAGATCCTAGGACATGTTGTACATTTTGTTGGGTGTGCATTCATCGAGTTCGTAGGTTGTTTAACGAACGGGACGAGACCGTGTGGAATCTTTTGACAGGTTTTAAGACACTTGGCAGTCTTTACCATAAGCCATTTTGCAAGATTTTTGCAGCGGTTCTTTCTACGCTATGGTGGCCCCCATAAGCTTCAATAACTTGTGGACTCACCCAAGAACTATCAGAGATAGGGTAAATCATACCTTCATCCAGTAATTTCAGAACTTCTTTCTTAACCACCTCCTTCATTGTTGGGTTTAGCCTTCTCTGTGGTTGAACAACAGGCTTGTATTCAGCCTCCATATGAATCTTGTGCATGCAATAAGCTGGACGAATACCCTTCAAATCAGAAATCGTCCATCCCAATGCTCCTTGATTGTCCTTCAACACCCTCATTAATTTTTCTTCCTCAAGGGGTGATAAGGAATTGTTGATGATGCCTGGCTTAGAGGAATCTTCGCTTAGAAAAACATATTTAAGATGAAAAGGAAGCTCTTTCAATTCAGGAATTTTTGTTGTTTGCTCTTCATCTTTGACTTGATTTAGAAACTCTTTTGGCAAAATATCCCTCTGTGGTTCACTAGCTGCAAGTTACCTTACACATTCTTCAACTTCAGCTTCATCATCATTTTCATAGCTTTCCAAGGAATTCACCAACACTCTTTCCATAGGTTGAGTAGGATTTTATTTTTTAGTAACATCTTCGACAATTTCATCAACCACATCCACTCGGTAGCATTGTGGATTTTCAGTTCTATGCTTCATAGCTTCAAAGATGTTGAAACTCACTTGGTCATCTTGGAAACGTAACATCAATTCTCCTCTTTCCACATCAATAAGTGCCCTGCCAGTTGCTAGAAAAGGTCTTCCTAACAATACAGGCATATCTTCATCCTCAGCCATGTCTAATATCACGAAAGTAGCTGGAAATACCAAGTCATTTACCTTCACTAAAACATCTTCCAGCACTCCAAAAGGATATGAGATTGACCGATCAGCTAGAGTGAGAGTCATTCTTGTAGGTTTGGGCTCCCCACAATTTAATTTCTTCATCATGGAGAGAGGCATTAGATTTATACTTGCTCCCAAATCACAAAGGGCTTTTCCAACATCTACTTTCACAATGGTACAAGGAATAGTAAATGCCCCAGGATCTTTTAACTTAGGTGGAAGCTTCTTTTGGAGGATGGCACTACAATTTTCTGAAAGAACAATGTTCTCATCATCTTTTGGCCTTCTTCTTCCAGTCAATAACTCCTTCATGAACTTAGCATAAACAGGCATTTGATCAAGAGCTTGACTAAAAGGAATATTAACATGAAGTTGGGAGAAAAGTTCCATGAACTTTTTGAATTGACCTTCCTCCTCCTTCTTCTTTTTGGCTAAATGAGGATAAGGAAGTTTCACATAAGATGGAATAACTTGTGGATTATCTCCTTCTTTTAACAATTGGCTCTTAGACTTCCTTAAGCTTGAGTCAACATCTATCAATTTCTCACTTTTTTTCTCCCTCATTATTTTTTCCTTCTTTTCATTTTCAACTACACCACGATCACTCTCTCTTTCAACTATGCCTTCAGCATTCTTTTCAACTTCACCATTATCAACTTCATCTACCACTACTTCATCAACTTTCTTAAGAGCCTTTGGAACTAAAGGTGTCATAACCTTTTTGCTCCCCAACTCAACAACATTACAAGTTTTATTCTTAGGGTTTTCTTTAGTGTTACCTGAGAATCCCCCTTTGTTTTGTTCCGCTATTTGCTTTGCCATCTGCCCAATTTGAGTTTCAAGCATCTTTCTTGAGGCTTCATTGTTCTTCCTTTCAACTTCTTGACTTTTCTTTATTTCTTCAAAGTTTCCTTGAGTCATCTTCATGAAATTGATCATAGTCTCTTCAAGTGTTGAAGGCTTCCATGGTTGTTGTTGTTGAGGATTAGGTAGTAGAGGGTTCAAGGTGTTATTGTTTGAGTAGCTTAGGTTAGGGTGCTTGTTAAAGCCTGAATTGTAGTAAGGGTTTGGCTTTTGATAGTTCCCCATGTAGTTGGCTTCCTCACTATATCCTTCAGGTACACACGCACCATTTGCATGTCCCTCACCACATAAATCACATCTGATTGCAACTACTTGTTGTGGTTTGTTGGCCATAGTGAAACCATGAAACTCTTTAGTTAGAGTCTCCAATTGTTTGTTCATGACTTCTTGGTTAGCTAAGATTGCAGTGTGGTTACTCACCCCAAACACGCCCCTTTTCTTCTTTTCCGCATCAGCACGGTATTCGTTGTCGGCCATGTTCTCTATTAGGGCTTGGACTTCATGGTCGATTTTAATTTTTAGACTACCACTAGCTGAGGCATCTAAGAACATTCTAGTGTTATGTGTCAACCCCTCAGTAAAGATTTGGAGATATTGTTTGTCCTAGAACTCATGGTCAGGACACCTCATAAGAAGCAAATTAAATCGCTCCCAAGCATCATATAGTGACTCACTTTCCCATTGCCTAAAGATTGAAATCTCCTGTTTCTTTTCCCAATATTTTGACAGAGTAAAATACTTCTTTAAGAACTTAAGCTCTAACTCTTCCCATGTTTGAATGGTTCCACTAGGTAAAGATAGCAACCAATCTTTGGCTCTACCGGTCAAGGTGAAGGAAAATAACCTGAGTTTCTTCTGGCTTTCTGTCATTGTGGCTGGGGGTACACAAAATTCACAAGTTTAAGCAAAATGGCTCAAGTGTTCATGAGGACTCATAGCATCGGTCCTGTCAAAATGTTTCTCCTTCAAACCATTCTGAACAGATGTCTTGATATCAAAAGACACAGGATTGGCAGGTTGAAAAGTATGAGTTAGGCGACCACGGTGATTAGCTAAACCATAGTCTCGTAACTTAGGCCTCGGTGGTTGTGGATCTCCCATTGTACTAGCTTTAGGAGAAGATATTGATTCAAGTTCAGTAAATGTCAGAACTAGTAACTGCTCTCGTGCACTAGGTGGAACTGACTTTGACAACTGGACAACTTTCTGATTTGCTCTTGCAGTTCACTCTATTTCAACATCGTATTGGAGATCGTCTGAACTCTGTTTACCTCGCATAAACAGCAAAATACCTCAGTAGCACTGCACGATACAAAATAATTAATGAATACTGAAACAATAAAAGAAATTTTTAAACAGAAAATAAATTGCAGAAATCCTAAATTATAATGCAATTGCCTTGTTGAAATAAATCAACAGTCCCCGGCAGCGGCGCCAAAAACTTGATAGATATTTGGCAAGTGTACCAACCGCTATCGAAGTAGTAATAAATATTGTTCCACAAGGACTGTGTTAATTTCAATTATAACAAAGGTGTTATCGTTTAGGATATACAAAGGTTATTTTGGTTGCCCTAGGTAGTAGATTTGAGTGCAACAAAAAGTAAATGTTGAGTTTGTAGGAAAATATATTGGAGATGAATGATCAAGTCGGTGAATCCGCTATTGCCCTATGTTAATAGTTTACCTCTCTTTACTCTCAATGATTATTCTCTCTTTAAGACAAATTAGCTAATTAGTTTTGATCAATCTCTTGACTCAAAACTCTTTCCTAAGTTATAACCTTTTAATCTCTTAAATCGATTGAATAACTGCGGAAGTTATGTCGGATCGTTAATTTCTAAGTCATAACTATCAACTTCCTATCTCTAGTTTCATATGTTGAGTTAAATAGAATTACTATTTCAGGATCAAAAGCTAGGGTTAATAGTCGATTAATACCTAAGATCAATTAATATGATTGAAAGAAGCTAGGGTTAATAGTCATACAAACAATCATAATAAAAGCAATGAACACAAATAATTCTGAATAATATTGATATTAAAGAGAGTTCAACTACTTGCTTCACATATTACAATAGGTTCATCACGATTCAATCAATCTAAAAGTTTAGCTACTCATAACTAAACAATCATAAGCACAAACAAGAGAAAACATACATAAAGTTGACCAACGATGAGTTGGTATGAGATTCAAGGCTTGTTCTTCGGTCTCCTGGTGTCTTCTATGCTCAAAATCCCAATAATAATCGGTACCCTAATCCTTGGCCGCAGCTGGCTTTAAATAGAAGATTTTTAGGGTTTTAGAAAGCCCATCGTCGTGCCATGTTACGTTCTAATCGTGGCATGATGGCTTCATTAATCCTACGTGGCAGTAGACAAAACCTAGCATTGTGGCACGTCACACAAACCTTCGTGCCACGAATTTTCCAGTAATAAAACCTTTGTCCTACATTCAAAAATCATGCCACGAGATGTCCTCGACGTGGCACGATGCCTCACTCTTAGGAATTTTCCTATCTTTCACCAGTTTCTTCTCTTGAGCTCTTGTTCCTGTTTTGGTCTGATTTCACCATGAATTACAAGCAGTTGACTCTCTAAATACCATAATAAAGACATAAACATGACTAAAAACTAGTGTTGATGCACTATCAGCAATGAACCGAACCAACTCGGCAATAGTTTGGAGCTCGATTCAACAATCATCTCGTTGAACTTGGTTCATGAGTTGGCTCGATATATATATATATATTAGTTTATACAAAACATGTAATTTATTACAAACTTCCTATGATATTTATGTACTTGTTTTTTGAGGAATTATTTCTTTTTCTTTTTATCCAGGGGGGATTATTTCCGGTTTAATTAAAAATTAACAATAATTAATATAAAAGAGAGAAAGAATATCACCAAAAACAAAAAAGAACGAAAGAAACAAAAAGAAGCAAGTAACATAGTTGTGTAAGATTTTAGGCCAAATATCTCTTTTAGTTCTTTTAGTTTGACAGAATTCTCAAGTTAGTCCTTTAAGTTTTAAAAGTTTCAAATAAGTCATTTTAGTTGATAAACTACTTCACTATTACCCTTGAAGTCAGTATTTGTTTAACCGATGTTGATGTACAGTTAAGTTGCTGACTTGAATCAAAACAATGTGTTTCAAAGGTTTCAGGGTAGTAAAAACGTTGCGTTTAATGGTCACAAAAGATCATTTATTGAGCTAGAAAGACAGCTATTTACAATAAAATGTCTTTCTAACACTATAAATGATCATTTGTGACAATTAAACGTAGCATTTTGACACCCTAGAGCTTTTAAAAAGCGGCGTTTTGATCCAAGTCAACAACTTAATGACTACATCAGCATCAGTTAAACCAGAGACTAGCAGCAGGGGTAACAGCGAAGTAGTTTATCAACTAAAATGACCTATTTAAAACTTTTAAAACTTAAAGGACTAACTTGAAAATTCTATCCAACTAAAAAGACCAACAGTGGTATTTGGCCAAGATTGTAACTATAACATATGTGCTAAAATATTTCCCACATTGGGGAGTTTAATAACAACATAGTGGAGGAGTAGTTATAAAAGAGTAGTGCATTTGTTCATCAATATGGACTGCGCTACAGTTGTCTTAGCTTTAAAGTAGTACTAATACTTTTTTCCTTGGTAGTTTTAAGACAAACATGGTCTACAGTTTTATTTTAGTTCAAGTTTTGTGTATTTTTTTGATAAATTAAAAGGTCAATATATATATTTTTGACAAAACAAAATAAACTTTTGAATTTCGTTACTCAAGCAATGAGTTGAACCTAACGAGTTGAATTGAGTTGTTTGTGAACTTTAAACGAGTCGAACTCGAGTTAAATAAATGGCTCGTATCGAACTTGAGGCGAGTTTCGAGCTGAACCAATTCTTATCGAGCTCAAACGAGTTCGACTCGGCTCGACTCATTTCCAGCCCTAGTTAACAATTAAACAGAAAGTGAAACTTTAAAATGGTGTTTGAAGTGTTGGTAACATGACTCTCCTAATAAACCATATAGAAGACAGGTGAATCCCATATAAAAATAGATGATTCACCGGCAATTCGCGATTAGTCTCAAAACGGCCCTAAACTGTGGCATATCTTGGGGTACCTTTTTTTTTGTGGCGGCCGAGGTTCGAACTCCAGAGCTTTGCATATCTTATGCATTGTCCTTATCATGGGGTACCTAGATATTAAAGACTTATTATGACGGGTCAATACCACAATATTTTTTATAACAAAATATAAGTAAGGAAAGAAAAAGAGAAAGGACGTTGAATAAAATGGCATACGATGATGAGGTGGGAAACTAAGAAAAAACAAAATATAAAGTAAATTAAAAAGATAAGAACAGTGATGCAATGAATCAAGTTCTCAAAAATGAATAAGTAACCGTTATCAAGGATTTGACCAAAATAGTGTGTTTATTATTATTTTGCACTATAAATAAAGATTACTATTGACACATAAGTAACATGGTCTCTCAAATATAAAATATTAACGAGAGAATATATATACTCGAGAGCATAGAAGTTGTAAATATATAAAGGGTCCTGCTAACCGGTGCTCCCGGGGCACTAGTTAAGCATACCATAAAAGGGAATTATTACCATAAAAGGAAACTGTTTTTGACTTTATTATAAATTAATTACACAATTTCAATGCATTAACTACTATATAACTTCCTTTTTCATATCCTTAACC
>Ga0228711_1003331_pt1 | contig 24912 bp, 21 predicted proteins | sample MedpolnodulmetaG_2_FD_177996 | JGI IMG/M metagenome (GOLD analysis project Ga0228711, IMG submission 177996) | Root nodule microbial communities from Medicago polymorpha collected in Santa Monica, California, United States - brown nodules | ecosystem: Host-associated > Plants > Roots > Nodule... | reverse complement strand
CATCCAAACAAGTCTCTAACACAGAACCTTCGAGAAAATGGTAGTGATAGAGCAAGAGAACACCGACGATCGAAACGCGATTCCATCCAACGCCACTGCCGCCGGCAACGACGCTTCCGACGGCTTCGAAACCGCCAGCGAAGCTGATCTCGACAGCGACGGTGACGACGGTGGAGATATCAGCCGAGAAGAACCGAAGAATCTTGACCAACCGAAGGAGCAAGAGGGAGAACAGGAACAAGATGTTGCTCAGAGAAGTGGTTCATCTGAGAATGCTTTGATCAATGAAGAGGAATTGAAACAGGTTCGATTTCCAAATTTAGGGTTTCGTTATAGCAATAGTTTCCCTTTTTTTGAATTTTCTTTTCAACAATGTAAGTTTCTAATGTGTTAGTTTTTGTTAATGGATTAGTTATATTCATAATTTCTAATTCTATCGCATTGTACATATTTGAAGTGACGTGAGAGACGAGTAATGTGCAACACATGAAGAAAATTTCTGATTTTGTGAGTGTATATTTGGATTAATTTTTGAGATTCTTCTATGCATGTAAATTGATTTTGACATGTTTGGAAATTTAAAGAAAATTTATATCTCCGTAGCACGAACACTTTTGATGGAATGCATGTCCGGTGTTCAACACTGACAGGACATCAACACATGCAATTACATTTGATTGATTAATTTTTTCAAATTTTTGTCAATGTCGACGTGTTAGTGTCGCCGTGTTTGTGCTAGACTTCATTGATTGATATTGTCTGAAGTAATGATTTGAACTTGATGTTGAGTTCTTGAGCTTTTGCCTTGAAACATGACATTTTACCTAATTAATTTTGATTAATTTTTGTCAATGTCTAACTAAACACACACTAAAGCAGAAGAGTTTTGTTTATGTAGCCCTAGTTGGAGCGAGGTCAACAACACAGGCTTATTTGTTTATTTATTTTTGCATTGAATGGTTTAAGTTAAATCAATTCACTCAAAATCAATTTTCGTCACTATAGAACTCAATACACTCTAAAGCACAAGAGGTTTTTTTTTTCTTTTCTGATAGTTCTAGTTGGAGGGAGGTCAATAACACAAGAGTTTTTTTTTTCGCATAGAAGGGTTTTCTATTCGTGGCCTAAGTTGGAGGGACGTTCATTGCATTTTGCTGGGATTTTAAAAAAGCTGAGGCACTAAATATTAGTTTTTTTTTTCAATCTTCACTAGCTAGAGTAACGATAATCTCTTTCTCAATAGTGGAGAAAAAGAAAGCTATTCATGTAGCTTGTGCAACTAGTAATTTGGTAGCCTTTTTCTGATCTTGGATTTGATCTGATAGTCTTTCTTTATGATGTGAAAAGTGATTGAGTGCAATGATTTTTTGTAACAGAAAGCATTGAGTGAAGCAAATGAAGCAAAAGTAGAAGGTAACAAACTTTTTATAGATGGGAAGTATGAGGAGGCTTTATTGCAATATGAACATGCTTTACAGATTGCACTAGACATGTCTTCATCCGAGGAAATACGCTCAATATGCCATGCAAACCGTGCTGTGTGCTTTTTGAAACTGGTATGACCTTCTTCTTTTATACTGTAATGAGAATATCATGTTTCAACACATACCTGTATTTTGCTTTACCGCATATGTCAACTAGTTGAACTATCAACGGTACAGTATTGATATTTAATCATTTGTATTCCAGATTAAGCTGCTACAGGGTCTAACATCATCTTTGTGTCCCTTATGTTATGTTTGTAGTTGTAATTGATTGAGTTTAATGCTTGATTTTCTTTAACATATGTCAAATATACCTCAGGGAAAATATGAAAATACAATTAAAGAATGCACTAAAGCATTGGAACTGAATCCTGCATATGTTAAAGCTTTGGTGAGAAGAGGAGAGGCTCATGAAAAGCTTGAACATTTTGAAGAGGCAATTGCTGGTAAGTTCAAGCTTAAAATAAGGCAAGGCATAATTATGCCAACTCGTCTGAAGTTTGCACTAATTGCACCTGATATTTCTTCTGTTTGAAAAATAATATTTACATCAAGGGTGTTGTTCTTCTTATGCCTGACACTCTTCCTTGGTTGAGGAATCGCATGTACCTTACTTACTTATATAAGGTTCCTATTTTATTTCCCTTCAAGACCGATATAACCTGGCTACTGGCTCTTTCCTTACTCGGACAGACCTCAGCCCCAAGCGGGTTGTAAATAACATAGTAAGGGAAGTTTGATTTCTCAAACAAGAAGGGTGTGTGGTGAGTACTAAGTACTCTAGTTATCTGTTTGTTTTGGCTCTTGATGCATTACTGTTGACAATATGTTTGTCACATTAGTGTCTAATAGAATTCAGTTCATTTAAATTTTCTTTTTTGTTCATAACCCCATATCTTTTCGTTTCACCAGTTTCTTTTTTCTTTTCAAAATACAATTGGCAGATATGAAAAAGATCTTAGAAATTGATCCCTCAAATGGTCAAGCTGGGAAATCCATTCGCCGACTAGAGCCCCTTGCTGCTGTAAAACGGGAAAAAATGAAAGAAGAAATGATGGGCAAGTCATTTTTGTCTTTCTCTTGGTTCCTTTTGATATTTGTATATTTATTATTTTGTCTTTGTAGGATGGGGCGTTGGTATGTTGAGTGCATTAGTTGTCCTTCATTTATATTTTATACCATTAGAGTATTCCTAATTTCCCCCAATTGAGTATTCCTAAATCCTAATTATTGACTTGTTCTTGAGTGGTTCAGAATTACATAGCTGAAGCGAATTTGAAGTTATGTGTAAGATAGAACCTTAGAAAATACTTATTGTTAGGGGAGATGAAGACCCATAGAACTATATGAGAAACTACTAGCAAAATGTTAGATGTCAATGGTTTAAATAGAGATATGACGTATAATCGAACATTATGGTATCGTTTGATCCACGTAGTCAACCCCACCTAGTAGTATAAGACTTGGTTGTTGTTGTAGTCAAGAAACTTTTTAACAAAGCCTGAAAATACTTTGTTTTATGCATATATTTTGGAAATCTATCCTTGCACATGTAATTTGTTGACTAGGAATGATTTTTCTAGTTGCACTTGGGGCGAATCACCACTTAAACATCATAGGTTATTACCTACCATTTAATTTTTGGCCATTGCCTACATATGCTATTCTGTTATATGAAAGCAAAATTTTATCTTAGATGGAAAATAGTCTGTAACCAAGTTTGTCTATTTACTTCATATTCGTTTCACTGCCATCATTTGCTCATACAGATGAATGTTTCTTGATGCAGAAAAATTGAAAGAAATGGGCAATTCTGTATTGGGACGCTTTGGGATGAGCCTTGACAACTTCAAAGCAGTCAAAGATCCAAACACTGGTTCCTATTCTATCTCAATGGAACGCTAAGTTTTGTTGAGCAAAGTCGCAATAGCACTAAGCAAGAAAGGCAATCTAAAATTATAATGGTTTGAGACTTCATTGGAATGCTAGTCATTATAAGAAAAGGTTAGTAATACATCCTCAAAAAGGCATTTTGTGATTGATTCAATGTGAAGGAGACTGATAATTCCTTCTTACAGTTAATGTGCTTTAAGGTTTCAGAGCAAGAGAATTGTTTTCATCAAGTTGAATAGTTTATGTGATTCCATTGTTATTGAGACATGCAAGGAACATATTCTTTGACAGTCTTCTCAACACTATTATTTGGCAAAAACACCACGCTATCCCCACTAATAGAGTGGTCTCAGGTCATCCAATGGGACCAATATGGGAGAGTGTTGAAAGGAGTGTTAAAGAGTATAGTGTGATGTTCCTTGTGGCTTAAGGTTCTCTAAATTAACTGTTCTTTTCTGAAGCCTGCGCTTGTTGAAGAAGTTAGATATTTGAAACATGAAGTTACTTCACACTTGTTTGTTAGAGCGTAAATGAAGTAGTAGAAAGTATACTCCAAATTTGTATCTACTATGACATTAAAGTGAGTTGGAAACAATTTTCCTGTTTATTAAACCTTGGCTTAACTAAAAAGTCTTTTTTTACCCTCTAAAAAAGCAAAACCTTTCCACCTCATTTGTCTTTCCCTCAATTTTTCATCTCCTCAAACGTGCACGTTTTAAATATTTTTTCTCATGTTCTACCATGTGCTGAGTGAGCTACTTCACGTCACTGCTTGTAAAATATTGAATCTAATTCACTGTCGTGTGTTTGTGTTCTAGGTAATCTTGGAATTCCGTGTAAATAAAGTAGAAAGTGAGTTGAACATTGTTGGAAGGACGTCAGGTGTATTGATCATGTGGATTCACTATGAAAGCTGATATTGGAATTGTTAACGTTTTGGATTGTACTTGCACATGCCGTTTTTATGTATGTCACTTTTAATATAGTAATGTAGTCCATGTGTTTCTGATATTGGCTAGTCATGTTTTACCAGCGGTAATGTTTTTAAGTTTTGAAACTACATACAATTTGTGGTTATCATCAACACGTTGATGGCATTTATATATTTGACGTTCAAGAGTTACACCATTGTATGTGGAATTGGTCTTACCAAAACTTGATTGTTAATGAGGTTAGAACTTGTTTATAGTTCATCAGGCTAACTTAACTCATTTAATCCCTTTGCTCAAACCAACAATTACTAACATACTAACATTTGCCATTTAAAATAATAAATAAAAAAAAGACCAGATTAAGATTGTTATTTCTTGCAAGTTGCAATATTTTTATTGTTACTTATCAGTAATTTATGTTGAGATGCATTCCAATTGATAGAATTGTTACTTCTTGCACTCTTGCCAGTTGCTCAAATTAGGGCTGGCAATGAACCGAACCAACTCGAAAATAGTTCGAGACTCGATTCGGTAATTAATTCATTGAACTTGGTTCATGAATCAAACGAGTTGAACTTGTGTTTAAAATTAAGTTCGTCAAACAAATGAGTTGAACTTGAGTTAAGTATGGTTCGACTCGTTTGGTTCATGAGTCAGTTATATATATAATCCATTGTTAAATCAATTACACTATTTTTAAAAGAGATATTATTTATCAGTGTTTTTTGTTGCTACTTAATTAACAACTATAAAGTAAAAAAGAATTAAATTCAATAGAGAAAGAAATGGTCACTTGAGTCAAAGGAAAATAAAATGATAATGTATGATGGTAATGCCCACTTGAAAATGTTGACAGCAAAATAAGGTTATTGAAGAACCAGCAACTATTAAGATTGCAGTTCACAAGTCCCACATCGGAAGTTTACATAAGGGTATTGAGCAACTTATCATATAAAACAACAGCGCCTCCTTCCTTACTTACTACATGAATCCGTTTATAGTGTTATCAATTAGTTATTTTCTTAATTGGTTTTTAAATCAATTGAAAGGTTAATGAGTTATTTTTTGCCCATTTAAATCATAGTTGCTTCTTTTTTCTCTTTCTTGATTCATTTGATTCGAGTTATTGAGCTGAACCGAATTGGTTATGAACCTAACGGGTTGAACCGAACTGTTTGTGAATGTTAAACGAGTCGAACTTGAGTTGAAAAAAGAGTTCGTGTTGAACTCGAGTTTCGAGCCGAGCAAATTCTTATTGAGTCGAGTTCAGACAGGTTGATTCGACTCGACTCATTTTCATCCCTATCTCAAACTAATTCCATCTTCATCATTAAATTGACTTTTTGAGGTTCCTCTACAAAACTGAGCATCACAAATTCTAGCTATTTGATCCAAACTTTTGTGAAATTTCATGGCTTAGAAGACTAGGGAGATATGTTGCATGTGCAATGATGAGCATTGAAGGGTTTAAAATACCCTAATAGATTGGTCGTTGCAATAACCATTTTGTGATGACCATGGGTAACAAGAGGCGCACATGAGAACTCAGAAAGCCCTATTGGCCTTCCTTGTAGCTCTCCTCTCTTGTGAGCATTTTGATGAAATAATGTTGTTTCCACATCAAATGATGCTGAGAAACACCGTTAAAATACCAAAATAACTTCATTGGTAGTTAACTGCACATGAATTTTAACCGATGGAAGTTAACTGTCGAAGAAAATTGGGGTTAATTTGTCATTTTATGGCGTTTTTTTAGCCTTCACAAGAGTGTAAACAACAATTTTCATTTTGATGTTGGTATGTATTTTGATATGGACTTGTTTTTTAGATTTGTGTTTGACCTTTTAAAAGTTTAATATGACTTGTTAGTTTGTTTAGACTGTATCAAGCCCTGATGTCATCAATTTTTAGCAACATTGAGAATCTTTATATTGATATATTCGGATTATATAAACCTAATGTGTAAAATATGTGTTTGATTTATATAATTCAAATTGTATTAACATTAACATAGACATAACACAAACCAAACAAAGCATAATGGTTGGTGTTGAACTCTATGCCTATTTGCAACCCACATATTAACAACACATCAAATTATATTATGCACACACATGAAAATATAACTTAGAAACCTCTGACACCAACTATCTTAAACTAATGTTCGATGGGATAAGCCAATTTGTTGGCTTGAAAAATATTTTCTTCCAACAAATGAACTTAAAATAACAATTGAGGACTAAAGTTAAATCCTTAAGTATTCTTAGTTGATAGGTTTAAGGCTACAAGTTTGAGTTTGTGATGCAAGAAACACGTGATCAAATAAAATGAAAAAAAAATGTAAAAGTAAAAGTGCACAAAGCAAGAAATAAAAAATGAAAAAAAGATTATTATAAATATAGGTAAGTTACATATGTCACTCATTCAACAATTAGTAAGAGGTATTATCATGTTATGGCATATGCGTTAGTAAAAGGTATTATCCTATTAGGACAGATGCATTATCTAGTTAACAAGTTTTTGTAACGAAAATGAACCTCATTTACATGAAGTTTGATTATACTATTTATAAAAAAGAAAATAAACTAACTTCTACAATTCATGAATGCCATTTGTCTTTTAACTTCATTGGAGTCTTCTTCTGCCAGTTTCATTATATACTTTGAATTTTAAATACTGAAGAAGCATCAATCGTTGCTGCTAGATAATACTTCTCCAATGCACTTTGATAGGGTAGATTTGAGAAGTTATATAGTTCAAAATTTTATTTGTCTTTGAATAGTCTTCGATTTTTTTATTTTTTTTGAGGGAATAATAGTCTTCGAATTCTTTTGTTGTTGATACGACATTTCTGACTTGAGTATTGAACTTCAACAAGATGGTAGTGTATTTCGAGAAAATGTGACCAATCAAATAAAAAAATTTCAACAGAATTTTCGATACATACAATAGTAAAGTTTGTTACAATAAATATTTTATTTTTTTCAAATTATTATTAGTATCATGCAGGGACGGAGCAAGGTATATGTGTATTGGGGCAGCCGCCACCCCCAACAATTACTAATACTATAGTACCCCATGTATGTACGTGGTGGAGCTCGCCATCACTAGCCACACGTGTTCACAAAGGATTAACCAATGAACCATCACACTTTCAAACTAATATATAATAGAATATAATACCAATATTTTATATATTATTCTTACAATTGTATAAAGTGAGGAATAACCGAGTTGCTTATGAGCACTTGGCACTTCTTGCTTTTTTCCCCTTCTTTTCAAGTACATTTTAATTTGATGTTTAAAAGAATCTTTCATTTTATGTAATAGTTAAAATATAGCACTTAACTTCTATGTCAAGTAAGATGATTTTGTCAATTAAAACAGCTTTAGATGATTTTGTCAATTAAAACAACTTAAATAAAATATAACTCAACTTTAAAGTAGGTCATTTTACTGGTCCAAGTTGGACCAGAACATACACTAGTCCAAACTAAAGGGACCCTAAATATTATAGTCACATTCTCTCATTTCACAAAACAAATGGTGTGGAGTTACACATTGATCCAAACTAAAGGGACCATTGGTATTATAGTAAGCTTGTTGAAATTACGGTAGTTTACTATAATTTCGGTAAATTTAATTTTATTTTGAAGATGCATAAGACTTAACTTTCATATCCCACAAAATTTGTTTACTTTGATGGGGGCTATTATAATAACATTTCATCATGCTCTACGACTATAAGTGTGAAACAAACAAATTACGAGAGAGCAAATCATGTCTCGTTATTTCTATCGCCCTCCTCAAGAATATTTTTTGGTTCCGTCCTTGGTGTCATGTTTGATATCTTGTGCTTAATGTTTGTTTTTTTTTTTTTTTTTTTTTTTATTTTTTTTTTTTTTTTTTTTTTTTTATCTTTTTTTTTTTTTTTTTTTTTTTTTTTTTTTTTTTTTTTTTTTATAAAATTTATTGTGTGTATTTCTATCAAACACATACACCTCTAGGACTAAGCGTGTCACGGTGTTCGACACACTGTCAGTGTCCAACACTTCTATAACATTTATACATCGGACAATTTAGAGAAGTGTCTTAAATAAAATTGTTTTTTCCTTTACTTCGACAATCCTTGGACCAGTGTCACACCTATATAATAGTCATAAAAAGGCGTGTTGGACAACTCAGGCAAATGTTTGATTTTTATTTTTTTTGCTTCCTGGCAATTTAGACACTCCTTGGAGAAGAGTTAAAGATGTGTTGTGAAATGTTGATCAATAATAGGTTATAGACATTAAAGTTGATTATTGACTTTTTAGATAGTAGATGGATAAATAAAAGGTAAATACTACTGTATTTTGTTTTAATATTTTTTTGATAAAATAAATTCAGCATAACTAAAATTAGCGGTGGAAATAGCTTATAAATATGAAATAACATTCATTTAATTAACATTTAATCTATTCAATTAAAGATTGCATGACTAAAAATTGAGTTAAAAAGCTATAAGCTGGTGAGACATAAGCTATAAACTTACAATAGCCCCTTTACCAAACAAACCCATAGAAGGACATGGACATGCGTATCTTCTCTTCAACATTTCACTCTCTCACTCACTCATTCTAAACGTTTCTCTGTTTCCAATTTCTCGAATAAAACGCAACTTCGTAGGGTTTCTATTCCATACATTCATTCGTTCATAGGATAATTCTCAATTCATTATCTCTGATTCAATCTATTTCTTTTGTTTGAACTGATTCATCATGCTCATTCTTCACATTCCCTCTTTTTTATTATTATGCACTTAACATGTTTGTTAAAACTCCTCATAGAGTTTGTTCAAATTCTGATTCAGAAACTTTACTTTTTAATGTTATATAGCTGTTACATTTGCAACACTATTCTTCATTTCTAATTCATATTTCTTTGTTTCTACAGAAAAACGCGAATACAACAAATTTCACCTCTTTCCGTTACTCTGCTGTCACCAGTTCAAAAGGTGCGTGCCAGATCACCAGTTCACTGCTTCTTTTTATGCATGTTTTTCTCTGATTTGTTTTTTGTTGTTCCTGTACAAATTTTGACCAATTTTGAGTTATTACTATCATATTCGTTATGATTTATAAGATAAATGTACATTCCATTTTCAAGTGTCTTGTTGTACTATAAACCAAAAAATGTCATTGGAACTTAGCACTTGAATTTCTGATTTATAAGTTAGATGCAAATGTATGTATTTTAATTTTTAATTCTCAATTAATCAATTAATATATTTTATAAATGCAGTGTCAGAGTCGATTTTTACTTTTACGGTGTTGATGTGTCCGTATCAGATGCCCGCGTTAGAGTGGTGATTACTAGGTTTTTACCCGTTTTTTCGAAAGGAGTAAACACAGGCCAATACACTCCTTCCCTCGTCTTCTTCTTCCTCCGCGTGACCTCTCTATAACCCAAATCCTCCATTTTTCTTCCTATCCCAAAACGAACAAATTCTCCATTTTTAATCCCTAGAAGCTTGCATGCTGAAATCTTGTACCAAATCCATCAATTAAGCTTAAAAGGAACAAGAAGTAAGTTAGAAATTCCTTCCTCTCTCTTTCCATAGTTTTGCATGTGGAAATAAGACTGATAGATGATGTTATGTTTGGAATCTGAATTAGGGGCTGAAGTATAAGCTTTGGAAGGAAACAAACAAGTAACTTTGAAGGTGTGAAGAGGATTTCACTACTAAAGGCGGGTTCCCTAAATTAAGCTTCAATTTTAATAGTTAGAATTAGAAATAATCAGTATGTGAATTCCTTAATCTATCTAGGCTCTGATTTTCGTTACGAAAACTGAAATTAGTGGTATGAATACTAGAGCAACCTACACACTCAAATATGATGGAATAGTGAATGTTCTGAATGAGACTTTGATTGGTGAGTTATTAATAGGCTTTAATTGCAGTAGAATTAGTGTTGGAAAATTGGGACTGTTTTAGGTGTAATTTTCGGTTCCCATGACTTGGAATACATACTCATTAGTCATTACTGTGAGTTTATTCTTAGTTAAATGTTTAATGAATTCAGATTTCTAAAGGTAGAAATGGTTAGTTGTTATTAAACAAAATAATGACATGATTATGTCAACGGTTTCAGTAATCAGTTTATCAGTGTACTTGAAACATTAATGTGTGATCAAATAAATAAATTGTGAGGCAGTTCCAGTAAAGTATTGTTTTATTATATCTAACGCTTTAACGGCAGGTAGATATTATTGGGTACCCTTACCCTCACGCTCAATAATATTCACATCAGCTAAAATGACCTAGATTAAATTGTGTGATCCACCTTAATGTTTATTCAAAACTTATCTGTAATAAATTGATTCTGATGCTAACTGTTATTGGGACATGATAAATAGTTTGTGGCTAACTTTATGGTTGTAGTGAGGGAATCCATTGAGACATAGTTTCATCCCATTCCATTTTTTTTATATAGACTGTTGGTGTTGCTGCAGGGTCAAGATTACACTCTTGAATAATAGACTTCAAAACTTTTATGGAATTTTATATGTAAATGAATGAATTTTGAATTCATGTATTACCCTGGGAATTGTATGTTGTCCGTATGTAAAGCAAGAATTTGAATTACCCATGTAATTCGACTCAATTATCTTAGATATTCAGTATCAGATTTTGATATTCTGTATAATATTCTAGAAAATTATACAGGATGTTATACATAATCTCGTTAATTAAGTGCTTTATGTGTGAGACGTCTATTACGGTACCTCGCCCTAGACTACACCACTTCTACTTTGAAAATAAAATATGCACATACACGAGAATGAATCCTCTCCATTTCTTATTATGTTTATTTGCTTCATTACTATAGTTTAGAAATAAAAACACAATATTGTGATTTATGATATTAGGTGGAGGCAAAATATCCTTTATACACCACAAATCACCCCAAAAACAGGTAGGAGAAATTGAGAGGGGAAATGAAGAGGATCCATTTCCCACAATCACACATGCACACACTGACATTTGTCGGAAGTAGAACGGACCAGTAGTATTTTGAGATTTACATCATCACTCTTGTCTCCCTTTTATGATATTACTTGACAATTACATGTTTCTTAAAAATTAAAATAAGTGTTGAAAGTCTTGATGATGGCAGGGCTAGAAGTTAATGGGAGTGATCAAGGATGGCACAATCTCTGGGGTTCTACCGGAGGCAAAGGGATTTCTGGTGCACTATCCTGGTTATCCATCTTCAACCTCTCGTGCTGTTGACACACTAGGTGGAAGTCAAGGCATCCTTAAGGTACTTTGCAAGTTTTGTTAAAAATTATTTTGATTCACATTTTTTTCTCCATGCTAATTACAATTACAATTATGGCCTTGCTCGTAATCCGCAGGCTCGCAGTTCACAATCAAACAAATTAGAGCTTCGATTCCGTCCGGAAGACCCTTATTGTCATCCTGCATTTGGGGAGACTCGTCCCACCAATGCTTTGCTTCTGAAAATATCCAAGAGAAAACTGCCTGATGGTGATGGTGCCACAACTTCTAACAGCATGTGTGGAATGGAGCATGGGATGCAAGCAGATAATGTTGAAAGTGAGCATGGAGCTGCTGATAAAGTAGATGAAGAGGCAAATCTCTGTGCTGATATTGTTGCCCGTGTTCCCGAGGCTTATTTTTTTGAAGGTTAGAATTTAGAAACTTGAAATGGAATTGATTTTTCGTGATTTGATGTAGATCATGTAGATGGATTATCTTTGTCCAACCTCCGGACTGAATTGTATGTTTTCTTTTTTGCAAATCTTGAAGGAATGGCAGACTACCAATATGTTGTTCCTGTCCATGCGGATGTTGCCAAGAGGAAGAAGAGAAATTGGTCAGAATCAGAAGAAACACATTTAGGTGATTTTTTTTTTCCAATGTTTGAAGTGTGTTTAATGGAAATGTTACTAAGTTAGTGATTTGTGTTTGTATTCTCTCATAGCTAAGAGCGGTCGCATTGATGTGGATCATGAAGATATTATGATCATAGTGCCTCCAATTTTTGCTCCAAAAGATATGCCAGAAGATTTACTGTACGTTTATCAAACTGTACTTTTACCCTAAAATAAAAATAAAATCTAATTGTACTTTTATTAGCGATAACTCACTTATTATGAGAAAAGTCATGGATTGTCCTATACAGTGCACAATTGCATATGACCAATCAAATATTTAAATGATGGAAGGGTCGTCTTTTGTACATTTATCGTGCCATCTACCAAACCTTTATGCTACCTGTAGAGAGGCTTGGGGAATTTAGATGGTTATGCTAGATTCATAATTAGTGTATTTTGATCTTCATTCCTTGTCTCTCTACCAATGGGTGGTTGGTGGCCATGAAGTTTTTAGTCGTACTATTACTATGTAAAGTTATGTTGTATTATTTTACTTAGCTATCTGCTTTCAAAACTTTTTATTGTAACGCTTTTGCTTTGGTTATCTCTGTAAAGTTTTGACTGGGAAATTTCATCTTGCTTTAACTTCACTTTTCAGTGATTTATTCTTTTTCTTATTTCAGCTTACGACCACCTACCGTGTCAAGTTCGAAAAAGAAAGAAGAGGAAATTGTACATCCCCATTTTGAGGTAAATTTAGTTCAAATTAATATTTTAATAGGGTGTATTGTAGGCAAAATATTCAATCCTTTGGGTAGTATTTGTCATATATACTAGTGGGATAAGGTATGGCTGCTGTTGTGGCATCAGTCATGCAATGTTTATAGCAAGAAAACTTACATGTTGCAATATTTTTTGCAGATCGACATGGAGCCAGTTCTTGCCCTTGATTTTTTTCAGATTAAAGATATCCTACACTCAATCATTAGAACCATCATATTTTAAACTTTTATTTTCTTAGTGATTTTCCAAATTTATGTGTTCGAACGTTCCCAGCGCTACTAAAAATAAGAAAAACTAGTTATGTTTGATGTCATGTATTGTACATTCTGGGATGTTTTTCCTATGAAATGTAGCAAAAGTTGTTAATTCTCAAGATATAAATTACGCTGGAGTACATGACAATTTTACTTTAGCCTTGCAGAAAAATAAAAGGCTTCTTGTGATAGATTAGTATATATATGTAGTAACCTGTAAATTAATATAATATAGCAAATGAGTTCCATGGCTGCTTTAGTTTGAACGCTAATAAAGAAGAGATATATTTTTCTCATCACAGGGTGTCCTGTTGTGAAATGTTCTATTTACTATTTTCTGAACGGGAAAGATATGGAAATAAGCATAAAGTTCACTTCTTGAAATCTTAGTAATTAGTTGTTAAACAATGGTTTATTGATACATTAAAACCATTACTTGGCATGTTCAGCTGATTTTTTGGAAAAAGATGTTGGAGTGCTACATTGCTAATAATTTTTTCATTTTCATTTCCATAAACTGTCATAAGTTTTATGTGTTGATGTGCACTTCACTTTAGAAAGGAAAATATCTTGAAACATATTGCACTTTTGTGGTTTTCGTTTGACTTAGCTGCCTTACAAATTCCTAAAAAAGTGAATTGGGAGGAATACATACCACAAGGTTCAGAGCAGTGGGAGTCACAAATGGCCGTATCTAGAATGTTTGATGAGAAGTCTATATGGTCTAAAAACTCACTTACTGAACGCCTGCTCGATAAGGGCTTAAGCTTTTCACATGGCATGTTCAGAAGGTGATTTATACAAATTCTGCTGATTAGCTTTCAAATTTTCAATAATTTAATTGCCTGGCCTTGATAATAAGGTGACTTTTCAATCCCTCTTGCAGGCTTCTATCTAGAATTGCTTACTACTTTTCAAGTGGACCATTTCAAAGGTTCTGGATAAAGAAAGGATACGATCCACGCAAAGATCCTGGTTCTCGCATGTAAGACTTATTCCTTATTTCTAAACAACTCTTGAATTTCAACTCAATCATACATTTGCATTCAAAGTGTTCAGGTCAGATAATAAACAAATTACATTTTTAATTAGATGATGATATGCATGGCCAGCCCATGGATTTGGGCTGGGCTATGAGCCTATGACAGTAGGCCAAAGGAGTTGAGGTTTTATCTAAGGAGAAAGAAAAACGATATTCCAGAGAGTGCCACATCACTCAATATAAAAAGGGAAATGCTAATGAGCGGAGTGCCCTAAGGACATATTAAGTTTTTATGAAATTGTGTGTATTCGATGCATTGGAAATCAAAATACTAAACTTTTTCAAAAAATATTTTCTTCATTTGGAGTCCTTATAAACGCCCTTAGGGAACTCGTTAGCAAAACCCAAAAAAAGTGCCACATCAGCAAGTTAGTTACTAGGTTGGATATTTTTTTATTCTGGAGGGAGATTTATCAGGAATATTTTCTATTAGTAGGATTGGGGCCGTTCCCTTGGTGAGGAAGCTGCTGCTGTGTGATTTCCTATTTTCCATTCTATAATCCATTACTAGGAGTCTTCTTCTATACATTATATGCGATTTTTCAACTTCCTTGATTGCTAATAGTTTCAGTGTTTTGTATTTTGTGTTGCTATTATGTTTTGTTTTGTATGAGATCACTGGTGTTCTGAGTTAAAATGTTATTCCTATGCACCTTTCAATACATAGGTAACAAAATAAAAATAATAGAGCTAGATCATTGACGGGGTCTCAAATGATATTAGAATCACACACATGCTTCTCATACTTATTGTTAACATGGTATATCTTCTCGTAGTTGATAGGTATTGTGTGTAGTATTAGGAAGTTGTGTCTGTAATTAGTGTTATAATTTCTATACTCATGTACCATCGAATACTAATCCTACTTGGCCATGACCCAGAGATCTCTCATCATATTGTCTTTAATCTATCAGACTTGTTTAAATTTTTGGTTTTGCAGTTATCAAAGAATTGATTATCGAGTACCAGTCCCATTACGAAGTTTTTGTGATACTTACTCAGCCGATAAGTAAGTCATTTTGTTCGATCTATCTCGTGCTTTACAGTGCAAAGTAGTGAACTGTATTTTGAAAGTAACTTTATACACGTTTATATGCGAACGAAAGGAAATAGAGAATAGAAATGTAGTCACACAAGTGAAGAGAAAAATATAATGGAATCCATTACAATCTCAGTTAAATTTCTTTGCAAACTTCCAAGTTAATCTAAACATAATAACTAGTTATCGTTACTTTGATTACTATCGTACATTTTGTGTTGTGTTCTCAGTTTTTAGCGCTATTGTTTCATGCAGATTGAAACATAAATGGGGGGATATATGTGCCTTTCGTGCTTTCCCTTACAAGTTCCAGACATCCTTACAGTTCGTTGAGCTTATTGATGATTATATTCAATCTGAAATAAATAAGCCTCCAATGCAGGACACTTGCACAGTAAGGTTTTCATATGAAGTAATATCTCTCGTTTTTGTTGGCGCAGTTGACATTGTTACACATTAAAGAGACATACATGCTTTACTCGTTTTGACTTCTTATTTTTCTTGTCCCCTGGCATGAAGGTAGAGCCTTATATGGTTACATATGAGGTGATGTAAAAGTGGTTATTTTCCTTTTTGTATGAACAATCAACAGCCAGTGAAGTTGCTGAAATCTGTCGTATTGAGTTGCATTAATTTATGGCACAACAAATAAAAAATGAGAAAATTTGCTTGATTTTATTTTTCATGCATGAAGTTACTGCAAGAAATTTCGTTAATCATCTAAGTTGCATTCTATTTTTGCAGTTTGAATCTGGGTGGTTCTCACTCAACAAGATCAACTGTCTTAGACAACGTCTCATGGTGAGGTACCTATCAATATTTCCCAAACCTGGTGCAGAGAGTTTACTCAGGGTTGCTGCTTCCAAGTTTGAAAAATTGAAGAGAGAGTGCAATAGGGAAGCCATGAAGCTTTGTGTAGAGGAACGCCAGCAAGCTAATACGGGTTAGATCTACTATTTATGATTCTTCATAATGATATTGCTTTAGGATATAATAGAGTGAATAAATTATTGCCATGTCCAATAACATGTACATTAGAAGAATTGATAATCTTTCAGTTTCAATCCTCTCCTGTTAAATGTTGAATTCAAACCTTTGGTTAGTCTAATGCACTTCTCTATTTCAAGAGATCTCAACATAATACTTAATTAAGGTATTCTGTGATCTAACATGGTAAGGGAGAATTCTATCTCGGTTCCTGAGCGAAAACTTTTATTTTGTTTACTTTTAGTGGTTATTTGTTGCAGAATTTGGTAATGAGTTATAACTTTCCTAATTAATGGTTAACCATTAGAACTACGAACCAAGTTGGAAGGATTTTTTTACAAAATCAAAATTTATTTTATTTTCTTAATAAAAATTACTATATATTGGTATGGTAAATGAAGTTTTTGTCGAACAATGAATGATAATACAATTTTTATCTGGAACAAAGGCTTGGAAGAAAGTGAAGAGCCTGAAAATGTTGAAGATGATGACGGGGAGGCAGCTGAGGCTAATAATAGCGACGAGGAGTCAGAAGAAGAACTTGATCTGGTAATTCTTATCTATGTTTTTTCAGATTTTTTTGTTTTTTTCATTAGTTTGTGTTAGTAATTATGGTTTTTCAATCGGATAGTTTCTAATTTATGTTGTTGCTCGTGTAGACAGGAGATACTGAAATGCCACTGCCGTCTCCTTCTCGTATCCTTTTCTACTTGAACCTAGTTTAATATTGTTTTACGTTTAGACCCTCATTATTATCATGTCCGAGTTTTGTTTATGTGGATGTGACTAGAAGATTCTGAATCCTGTAATTGAAGCTACCTTGCTGCTTCAAATTTCAAATTTTTCATACTGAAATTAACCTTTCTCATTGTTTGGCTACCAGACAAGGCATTGAACCTGCTTGTCTTGTAAGTTATGTCTCCCATGAGTGTATGCCCTTGAACCAAAACTCATCTTTAGTGTTTCCACCTTTCCCTTAAGCAGTTCCAATCTTTACCACAAGTTGGTAGTATGATACTGGTCTTTGCAGCATTCATGAAAAGTTGAAATTATTATTGTAGATTAGAAAGTTCTTTCTTTGACCTTTTAGGTGTGATTTACATGGTTAGACAGGTAGCGGTGGTAGTGACTTTTATTTTGACTATGAAACTAACTTTGAACACTGGATAAATTAAGAGGCTCCTTCAACAAGAGTTATTTATAATTTTGGATTGGGCTTTGGATTAGATGCGGTTAGAATATGTTGCAGTCACTGCAGCTAGTACATCTTGACTGTTTCAGAATATGAACCATCTGATTAATTCAACAGTTGAGATTTCTGACTGCAGTGTCCACAGTGTATTTTGAAGGCATGCTAATCTGATCCAGAAGAAAGGTGAAAACCTACTTTAATCACATTCACTTTAACAATCACAATGAGGTCTATAATATCCTTGTATCTTCATGACATTTTGATGGCTAAGTTTATTGTTAGTGTTCTCAAATATGATAGAAAAGCCTGCTGGCACTTTGAATTCCTTCATAATTTTCAGATCCCAATATTTCAATGACCCACTTACAGGAGCTTTTTGGTAGCTTTCCATCTGATGAAATTGGCGGCGACAAAGCGCAAGAAAATGGTAGTGAAGAAGAGTACCATATATACGAGGAAGATAGTGACAACTTCTCTGAAGAATGATTACTGATTTTCAGAAGTATCAGACACAGATTCCTTCTAGAGTTGTAACTGGAGATTTTGCTATTTAGTTTTAGAGGACCTATGACATCTTTTTTGAGGCCAGCGTTAGTGTTTGTTGAAGTTATTATACCGATATGTACATAAAGTTAATCCTAAAAAAGTTTTTTTTTTTTAATTTTTTTATTAGAGAATTACTTGAAGAGTTTCTAAGCTTAATGTAGATTAGATCATAGGTCTCCAGCAGAGTTTTGACTTAATTGTGTCTCTGTTGTTTAATAGAAATTTCTTTTGTTGTGCAATGGAATGATCCTTGTAGTCTAATTAGAGATGTCCTAGAAGGTTGATTTTTTTATTTGGAAAAAGTTTAGACGGTTGAATTAGATCGGGGTGTTTCCATGAAAGTTATGGCATGGATGTTAGTTTTAACACTTATAGTTCCAAATAATGTGGCAAAATATACATCTGTTTAACTATGGGGAACAACCCCATCATCTTTATTTTTGCGAATATTTATGTAGTAAGAGGTTAATTTATATATAAAATTTTCCCCAAAAGTAGTAGATTTTAATATGAAAATTTTGGTATCAATATATATTCTCCAACATTATCTTAATTTTAAGGAAAATGTTAACCAATGCCCTGGGGGCATCGGTTAAAGAATCAATTATAGTATTATTAACTGTCTCTGATGTTTCTGTCTTTGATATGTTGGAATACCAACTTTATGCCATTTTACATTTTTAGAAATTAAATTGATACTTACGATTTCATTGATCAAACCTAGCATTCACCAATTTTTTCCTTCAACTTTTTAATGTGGTATATAGTCTTATTTTCCTTGAAAATAAAGGACGAAGCCTACAAAAGAAAAAAACTATAGTTGAACCAAACGGAAGTCGAGACACTTCAACAACAGCAACTATCACTGATATACTTTAAGAAACACATGAGAAATTCTCACCTCTTAATCCATATGTAATAATCTAAAGATTTTCTGAACTAACGTCCAAACACTATGCCTAACCTCATGCACTTGGTCAATATCAACTTCTACAAAAAGGACTAAAAAGATTAAATCATTTGCAAAGCTAAGTGTGATTTTTTATCCCTCTTTGTTTAAGACAACAGGATTCCAGGCCTTATGATCAACTGCAATAGATGCCATTTGAAAAAGTATCTAATGATTTACTGTATCCAATAATAATAATAATAACAATCATCAATTCTTTTGCCAAGAATATTTCTTTTTTTCTTTCGAAATGATTTTTATCTTATCTCATCTTATTACCAAAAATCTCCCTAAGTACAAGTCATATTTGAAAAACGATTATCCTAAATATAAGTGAATTTTCAAATCTCGGAAATGATTTAAGAATATAGTTGGCTATAGTTAACAACACTACTATTGTTTACCTACAAATATAAACTAAAGGATAATTTAAGAATATTCATACATAAAATAAACATATGAAATACTATTGTACTAAGAAAAAAACCTGACTAGAAATTTTAAAAAAAAGTCAAGGGACAAAAATCCCTTAAAAGAGACTTGTTATGAGACTTTTCCTCTTAAAATGCAAACTTCCATCGTTTAATGGTATTTATTTGATGATTTTGTCATTTTTCACTTTATTTTTTTGATAGGTTTTGATCGTTAATTATATATGGGAAATGCTAACTTGTGTCCTCACGGCACAAGTTAATGAAGAAGGTGAGAAAAACACAAGAAGAGGGGGTTGCATTGTGTTTTCTTTTTCTTCGTTTTCTCCTATTGAAGTCACTAATCAGAAGCAGATAAAATTCAGCTTCTGATGTGATAATTAAAATCTAAATGCAGCAGATAAAAAACAGAGAGAAGAAAGACACAAAGCAATTATACAGGTTCCTTCCACAATCCGGAAGTAGTCATGTCACCCTTTGCACTTCCAAGGAGAGTTCACTAAAATGTAATATCTTATTACAACTGCTCACTGCTACAACTAGCAAGACACTTCAAATTACTCAAGCACAACTGCAAGAGATTTTCTATGCTCAAGAACACAATCAAGAGACTTCCTTTGCTCAAGCACAACTGCAAGAGACTTCTATTCAAACAGAATTACAAAGAGATTTGTTTGAGGTTGAACACTTGATATACAATCAGTGGTGTTCACAATGCAAATCAGATACAGACTCTTAAGACTTTAGAATTTCTAAGATATGAACTTTGATAAGAAATTTTAAGTGAACTTTTGATGTGAAACAATTTCAGGAGAGTTTTGGCACTTATGAAATTGTTGTATGAGTCTTGAGTGTCCAAACAGCAGGTCTTCACTCCTTTATATAGAGGTGTGAAAGATACGTTGGAAATTGCCAACACATCAAATAGAGTCGTTTGAAGCTTGATCAGATCACCAATGATCTTTTGCCTAATTTGGTTATTGTCCTATGAAGGATCAATTTCAAATCCATTCCAAGTTTGGAGGAACACCGTTGCAGGCACAGCTGTTGTTCTTGTACTAGCAGACACAAAAACAGAGTAGTGGAGATAATGGTTGTACACTTCGTACAAATGTCATTTTTCAACGCTCTCAACTGAATAAGCATCCAATGCCTTCAAATCCATTTGAAATAGCCATTGTTTTATTCTCCCAATCTTCTGCAATGATAGACGTGATTCAATCTTCATTTGAACAACATTTGAAGTTCTTCAGTCTTCCAGCTTCTGATGATCTTCAGCTCCTGATGATCTTCAGATGCTTCTGATGACGTCAGCTGCTGGTGACCAGCTTCTGAGGAGAGTGCTTTTGATGACGTCATCTTCTTCAGAATTGCTTGTCTTCAGAACCTCTTTCTTCAAATGTTTCAAGCTTCCTTCTTGTTGATTCCATTGCTCTTATTTGTTCTATCAGAACCTATGCTTCAAAGAGACACTAATTTTTTGTCTATGGTCCTGCATACTTGAACAAATATCAGCATATCCAATTGACACTTTTAATACCTTGTGATTATCAAAACTCAAAGGGTAATGTTAAACACATTTTGTTCCAACAAATGATTCAAATATATAAATAATTTATTGGAATGTGAGCATTGCATTTAATCTTTAACTTTTTAATCAATTAAATGCACAAAATTTTAGAAACTATTTCTTCTTTTCTTTTAGGTTTCTTAACATGTGTCCTAAGGGCACAAGTTAACACTACCCATTATATATATCCGAACATAGTAAAATAGAACGACAGAGGGCATGCAAGAAGTGCGTAGGGTGAGAAAAGAAATTGTGAAATATATTTGTCAAAATTTTGATAGAGCAGCCCAACGAAATCAGGCCCATCAATCAATCCTTAATAAAACCCTAAACCTCTTTCTTCTTCATCCTTTTCCTCATTCCGCCTCTTCACACCGTTTATCAGGTTTGTCCTTTTTTCTCTGTGTTCCCTATTCTTCCCATCGCTAGTTTTAACTTATTTTTCAGGGTCTGTCAATTTTTTCTTTAGCTAGGGCTTGAAACATTTAAAGCTATATACTTTACAATTTCATGTTTATATGATATCCCACGATCTGGAGAAAGAATCGAAAATTCACAATAATTATACTGCCATAGTAAATGAATTACTTCCACAGGTGCAGTGAATAATGTTGTGTTTGTTTGGGTAAAAAATGTTGGATCCTATGATGGCATGAAATCTTTGAGACCTGAATCTTTCTTTAACTTGATGTCAGCAATAAGCATACTCACTGAGGATCCATTTAATTATTTTTAATTTGTTATTTACTTATTTTGCAAAATTTATATGAATGATGAATGAGCACTGGGCTCTGAGCATATAATTTGATGCACATTGCTAGCCTAGAAAGCTATATCTGACACTTTTTCTATTGAGATATGATCTTAACCCATTTTTTATTTACTCTGGCAGTATAAAATTTGTCCTAGTTTTGAAAATATTATGAAATAAGAAGATAATGTTCACAAAGATTGAATATTTTGTTGAATATAAGCAAGTAATTTGATTGTTACTTTCATTCTACTTATTAATCAAGGGATGACATTGCCACTGTTTTTAGCTTCAGCGGTGTTTTGTAAAAAATAGTTGCAATTTTTGCTATTTTTTGTTTAGTTGAACCATTGCCCAAACGGAACCAACTTTTTATTGTCAGGTTACTTTGGTTCTGGTTTAGCCATAAAATTCGCGTAAAACCAAACAGTTTTGATTGGTTTTGGATTTATTTTTGCAAAAATCCAAACTAAACCGACCATCTAAACCCGGGTGGCGTACCTTTTGGATTTCTAAATCTATTTTGCTATTTGTTGTATGATATTAACTCTTTATGGTATTATCCTATTAACTATTAACTCTACCTACTATCTTTTTTGTCACGATGTCATTTATTACTGGATTAGCCTAAATGAGCTATTGTGTTTGTGAATGCAGTGAATACTTGAAAAGATGGCTGAAGAGGAACAACCAAAGGATCTCAACTATATTCCAGAGGTTATATTGAAGAAGAGGAAACACAGTGAAGCATGGGCCTTGAGTAAAAAGGCGCAACTCCAGAAAAAAAGTTTCCAGCTCAGAAAGTCCAAGGACTTCATAAAAAAGCCCGAGGATTTCATTTTTGAATATCGCAACAGGGTAGCTTTTCTTAACTTTGCTATATGAAAGTTTGCTCCTTATGAATATGATTAATTTATAGTTGAAAATATGTTTTGATTTTAATAAGATTGAAGTGTTTGGTTTATCAGAAACGAAAACAAAATCATGTTTTCATAATAATGAAATTTCTTAGTTTCTGATTTCCTTTGTTTTCAAATTTTAGGTGTTAGTCTATTGTTTAGTAAGGTTCTTTTTTTAATTAATTTGAATTAGGGTAAGCTGTTATATTTTCAGGTCAGTTTGCTATATGAAAGTTTTTGTTCCTTATGAATATGATGAAATTTTAGGTCAAACTGTGGTTTTGATGAGATTTAAGTTTGTTTTATTAGAAATTCAGAACTGAAAAAAAATTAGGCTTTTAACAATTAACACTGAAATCTCTTAATGTAGTTAAAATAGGTTATATCATAATATTTTTAAAAAATAGGTTTTTTTACACTGAAATTTGTGTTATCCTCTCCAATGATGTATAAATAAGTAATTGAACGGTTACACGGTTTTAGTCACAACCTGTACTGCATCTCTCTCTATCTCTCTCTCTCTCTCTCTCTCTCTCTATATATATATATATATATATCTTCCTTCCTCTCTCTGTCTTACCCTGTTTGTATGTGCGTGTGAACTTGGAGGAATGCAAGAAGGTTGTGAATGGATCCTGTGATGAAAGCCGTATATGATTTTATAAGCTATGAGATCTGAGGGCTTTGTATACTAACTTTATCTGTTTGTGTGCTTTACATGGTTGAATTTGCAATCAGCTTTACCTATTTATAGTTAAGAAACTAAGTCAGTTTATCTTTTCTCTTTGTTGATGATCTGTATTATCTTTTACTGTTTTTCTATAATTGTAATTGAATGGCCCGCTTTGAAAATTTGATAATCTGCTCATTTTATTTTGTTATATTTGATTTATGACTTTGCAAGATTGTACTTGCTTGTGTTGTGATGTTTGTGATATCACTAACTAAATACATTTTATTTATAACTTCTATCACTTGTGTAGGAGATTGACCTTATTAGAATGAAACGAAGGGTCAAGTGGAGACGTGGAGATAAATCGAGGCCAAGCAACAAGCCCATAATAGTCATTCGTATACAGGGGTAGGGTCTTTGTTTCTCTCCTTGATGTTTTGATTTTTTGTCTCTTTGAACAGTCATAACATATTTATTTTGCTCTATTTGCTTTTAGGAAACAAGACATGCATGCTACAACCAGAAAGCACTTATTCAGTTTGGGATTGAGAAGAATATTCAGTGCTGTCTTTGTAAAGCCAACTGATGGAGTAATGGCCAAGTTGGCGAGAGTTGAACCATATGTCACCTATGGGTAAGCGATAGATTGATTTTCATGATTTTATAGCAGTTGCGTACTTGCGTATGAGATGATTATGAGTTTATGTTATGATATGTAACTGGAAGGGTAGATTTGTTGAACTCTCGTATAGTTTTAGGTAGTGTTATCAAGTAAAAAGTGTCTGTAGCTGCACTGTTGTGCTATAGCGTAGAGGAATATGAACAAATCACTGTTGTTTTGCGATACACTATTTAGTACAGATAAATGCACTATAACCATGTGGGTAGCGGAATTTGAACAAACCGATATATTCCTTGATCGACAAACACTATTTTTAGGTTAAAAGGAAGATGAATGAGTTGTATAAATATCAAAGATGATTCTCTTATGGTCCCCTGTAGCTAAATTTATTCCAATAGCATAGCTGCCTCTCCTATCCTGAGAGTTTGAACTGAAACTTCTGTCCATAAAGTTAACTTCATAAATTCTTCCTTTTCAAATAAACTTCATAAATTGTTTGTGGAATGTTTGAAGTCTACTATCTATAAATACTTTTTGGTTTATAATATCCCTGAGGAAGTTTTGGTTTGGTCCCCCTCCTCTTTTTGGTTTGTTGTTCCCCTTTTCTCTTTTTTATCAATATATGGGGGGTTGCCCTAGCTCTCTGCTATGCTTCCTTGTTTGCTTAAAAAAAAAATTGGGTTATTTGGAGATCAAGGATATTATTATTATAGCAGATGCTTGCAACTATGTTAGGGAAGGAAAATGCTAAACCTTATGTCTACTAATAGTAGAGTGTTCCTGTGCATGTTACACATGATGCATCAGAAACTATGTAAAGTAGTGCACATATGGTCAATCACACCACTTTATTAGAAAAATTGGTTTTGCTATTTCCTTGTATCTTTACTTTCCTGTGTATGGTGGGACCCCTTCCCGGACCCTGCGTATACAGGAGCTTTAGTGCATCGGGTTGCCCTTTGCCCTTTTTTTTTTTTACTT
>Ga0228711_1003328_pt1 | contig 24936 bp, 16 predicted proteins | sample MedpolnodulmetaG_2_FD_177996 | JGI IMG/M metagenome (GOLD analysis project Ga0228711, IMG submission 177996) | Root nodule microbial communities from Medicago polymorpha collected in Santa Monica, California, United States - brown nodules | ecosystem: Host-associated > Plants > Roots > Nodule... | reverse complement strand
TATAACAAACAACATTTGCAGCGCTTCAATTTCAATATGTGCCCCAATTCTTCAATTCCAACCCCAATTCTTCCTCTTTTGAAACAAAATTAATAAGATCCACACAATACATCAATCATTGATACAAGTAATTCCTAACCCTTTTCATCAGATAAATGAGATTTCAAGCTTCGAACAAGCAAAAACAAAGGCTTTTCATTTTCATTGAAACCCCCTATGTTCATCTTCAAAAACAGAGTTTTGTAGTTGCACTTGAGGAACAACAACAACCATGGGTTTATTTATGTAGTGTTCATTATGATTTTTTTTTCTTCAAAAAAAATACCGTTTCATTGTGTATTAAAAAAACCATTATTTACACTTGAATAGAAGGCAAGCGGGCAACAAGCTGTGCCGCCAGACCTTTTTGGATGGCAAAATCAATCCTTGTAAACACAACATTCATGGACCTAGGAGACATGACATTGCTATGCATGACCTTTTGAACTCTATGTAGAAGGCCAACAGCCTCTGGTGCTAGAAAACCGAAAGTGACAAAAGCAAATGGTATAAAAACATGTTGATTGTCAAAACACGCTTTCTCGTGTTTGGCCACCTTACTTGACGCAGCTTTAAGGGTTGCCTGTCCTACGGTAAAAGGCCTGACCCCTAATCCCACAAGTGGTGAAACCCCAGTCAAGTCTACACATGCATGTTTTCCTCCTACCCATTTGTACACCATAACATCCGCAGGACTGAGTGTTGATCTTCTTTCTAAGTCAGGAAGTTCACAGGCGCCCCCTTCTTCACTGAAACTCCTGCCCGTCTGAATATATCAAAAAGTACATCCCTAACAAAGTCGTGTCTGTACTTAAAGCCGAAAAGTTCCTTACAATGAACGACATGCTCCCCAAAAGTATCCAGGCACGCCTTACGGCAGACAGGGCACACCTCATCAATAGAAAATAGTGGAATCATAAGGCGATATCTAAGGATAGTACGATACTCCGCTGGTGACATATGCTGCCCTAACCCATCAATCGGGATAGCTAGAAGAAAACCCTGAGCATGTGGTGCTTGCAAACATCCAAAAATTGTCTTCTGTCTCGTGGTCATGTCAAACTTAACTTCCATATCCTGAACACTTTTACTAAAAAGAGCACTCGCCAAAACACGTGCTTTAGGAGGGCCGGTGTCTTTACTATTAAAACTGCTAACATCAAAATCTGGAATTGTATCACGAAGACCATCCAAAACATTATCAAAATCCGAGTCCATGCCACATAACCCACTGTCTCTCAAAATATGATCTTGTAGCATCCAAGATTATGCCCTAGAAGCCACAAAAGCGTATGAGGAAGCCTCTAATGCTGAGTACAAACTCAACCCTCCAAACCTAATAGGTAAAGAAGCCAACCTCCATTGAAGGTCCCCAAAGAAAGGACCTCCACCAACTACAATGTCCTCAACTGCTTCACGCATCTCTTTATCAACCAACATAGCCACCTCCTCCATGTGAATCGGTTGACACATCCTTAAGCCAAAGAAAAGTTTCGCAATACCCATGCATGATTGAAGTAGAAGAAGCTCACTTTGAGGATCTCGTAACTGAGGAAGAAGATGCATTAACTCAGCAGTTTTGGAAGCTCTCTTCATGGCCAACCCCTCAATAGAATCTTTATCTCGGCTAAAAGCCCCTCCGAGCAATTTCACCCCCAACGTCGGGCTCCCAATATCCGCAAGGAACAACCCCCCACGATGTTTATTACTCCATATTTAGATTTTGTTAATATCATCAGACTCAAGATTTCATTTTTTTTCCTTTTGTTAATACCATGGGTTTATAGTTGTTTCTTAGATAATCGATTCGAAAGAAGAGATTTTCGTTCTGCTTTTCCTTCTTGCAAGTTGTTGAAATTCGGAGGAAGTTGTTTGCTGGAAAGAGAGGTGAAGCGGTGATGAGATGAAGAGGACGTGAAGATGAAGATGGTTTGTGAGTAAAGAGAGGAGAAGGTTCTGTAGTGTTGAAGCCACTTTATGAACTCACGTTTTTTTTCCTTTTCTATTTTTTTTTTTCAATTTTTGTGATTTTTTTAATTTTTCAATTTCTTTTTTAATTTATTTAATTTAGAAAATAATTATGTGGATTTTTTATTTTTCTAAAATTCAATAATTAAATTCGTGGCCTGCCACATAGGCATTGACTAAGTCAAAATTGGTCAAAAGGACTATTATTGCAAAGGGGCTAATTCTTGGGGGCCAAAGTTGTCATTTTTGTTTATAGGGGACCAAAATCGCAACTTTTTAAAACTTAAAACGAAAAAAAAAAATATTTACAGGGATCTAAAACATATTTAACCTGAAAATAAAACTACCTCAATATTTTTTCATCCAAATATACTCAACTATTGAGATGAAATAGTATTTTATTTTAGGCTTAATACATCATTTGGTCCCTTAACTTATTTTTGATTTTCACTTTGGTCCCCTAACTATAAATTGTTTCAATTTGGTCCCATAAATCTTCTGGTGTTTACTATTTTGGTCTTCTCCGTTAGTTTTTAAAAAAAACTGTTAACCCCTTGTCCACGTGTCCTTTAAGATTGCTGATCAAGGGCTGGATTTAGAAAGCTCACAAATATACAATTAACTCACAACATAGAATTATTTCTTTTGAATTTCCTAAAAATTAAAATTAAAATAGAAATAAAAAAATTCTCTTCTCTCCCTTCGTCCTCTTCTTTTGTTCATTCTTTTTACCCATCATCATCTTCTTCCCTCATCATCAACTTTATGTAACCTTCATCAATCTTCATCAACCATCATCTTCATAGAAAAAAACCCATTTTTTTTTATTTCGAAAATTAATTATTTCAACTTCAACAAATTATCTTCATTGTATCTATATCCAACAATTCCTTCAATTACTCCCAAAACAGCTCCATCACTCCCTTCAACTTGCTGTCTTGCTCTTTTGAATTATAAAGAAAAAAAAGGCGTGCTGCATCGTAGTAGGGCAAAAGTAGAAATTGAAAAAGTTCCTTTTTGAACAATTTAGTAAAGAGGCTCTTTTTTCTTTTGTTCCGGATTTCTATTTATAGGCACTAGTAAATGGTAATGCTGCTGGGTTTTGAATAGTTTTCAGATCTGTGTATTATTAAGCAAAAAGGAGGGTGTAATTTAGTGGATGAAAAGTGTTGGAAGTTTATCGTATATTTAGTGTATTATGGCGTCTGAAACGGCGTCGTATGCGGATGAAGAAAAAGAGACCCTTGTTGTTTCAGTTACAGCTGTTGTAGCTGATGAAGTTGAGAAATTTTAGGTTTTGACTGGGAATAAATGGAGCTGTAGGGTGTGTGTGGCTACTGGATTTTGTTTTGATTTTTTTTTCCTTCTAGTATGAAGTAGGGAGATGGAGAGGGAAGAGGATGAAGATTGACAATATTAGATTCAAGGCCAAATTCAAGGATGAAGATGAAGTAGAGTTTTTGTTTTGATATTATTTTTTCTGCAGAGTGAATGTATTGATTTTGTTTTTGCAATATTTTCTGGAATTTGTTGTGTTGGGGTTTCTGGAAAATAGCTATGAAATTTTGTAATTTTCTGGATTTCTGTTTAAGATGTAGATGAAGAAGATTGGTAGGGGAAGAAGATGAAGAAAAAATTAGGTGGTTGTGGTTCATTATAAGCTACAATAGATCCCTCCATGATCCAACAATCTTCATTTGAAAAAAAGATCAAATGGATTAAGGCTTAGTTGATCTGCCGGTCCTTTAACTTATTTCTTTTATTCAATTTGGTCTCATAAGTCTTAACTTTCTCAAACTCGTCCCTTAACTTATTTCTTTTATTAAATTTGGCCCAATTTTCATAATTTTAATCCTTTGAAAAAAGAGACCGTTGGATTAGGAGGTCTATCAGATTTTATAGTGTATCACCAACACCTAATTTATTTACTTTATTCTTCTTCTTCCATCACCTTCATCTTCATTCATCCTTCATCATCTTCATAAAATAAAATTAAAAAACCCAATTTTTTTTTCTTTCAAAAATTCATCATCACACAGATTTTCGTGCTCCTCATTTTTTCAATATCATCTTTATCAATCTTCATACAAAAACTCAATCAAAACTATAATAAAAACACAACTTAAATTCAACATCAAACTCCTTGATCAAACCCCTGAATCATCCTCTCATCATTACATCACTATCATCTACAACAACACCTAATATCATCACACATATAAATCTTCAACCAACAACAACACATAACCCAGATTCGAAAACAATTATGAATCAACATCATGATGGCAATCTTCATATAACCCAGATTCGAAAACAAAATCCCTAATATTTAACCGTGACAATAAAACTCAAGGTGATTATGAGTATCATTTTCAGTGGAACAACAAAGTAACCGGAAACACACATGTTGTGCCTTCTTATACATAAAACAATTCCTATTTGTCTCAACAAAATCTTCAATTGGAAAAATAAATCACGCTCACCCCTCTTTCTTCTTCCTCCATTTTCCCAATTCCCTCCACAACCCCCCGGTAAGTACCCATCACATCTTATTCTTTAATTTCTCCAGAAATACATTCCCATGCTTTTATTATTGTTGTTGTTTCTTTTATCTTAATTTTTTCGAGCTATGTTGTTGTGTGTCAGTTTCAAGAGTGCATGTTGGTCTATCCACAAACTCGTTGAAGGGTCTTCGAATCTCGATACCCTTTGTTATGAAACTGAGAAAAAATGCAATTTTTATTGAATCGGCTGCTGCTGAATCCAATGCTGGAGATGGGTCTAAAAGTGAAACCAAGAAAGAGGGTGATGCTATTTCTGTAGAGAAGCAATTGACGGAGCAACAGAAGTTTTGTTGTTGTTGAGACCCAAATTCGAAAAAAGCAATTTGATTTTGGGATGGTTATGGTGGAGTGATTAATTTTGGGTTTGAGTTGATGAGGATGAAGGAGGGGGTTGATGATGATAGATGAAGATGATAATGATGGTGGTGTAGTGATTAAATAGTAGGTTTAATTTTTTTTCCTGGGTTTTATTGATGAATATTGATGAAGGATGAATGTAGATGAAGATGAGGGAAGAAGAAGAAGAAATTAAAAAAATTAGGTGTTGGTGATGCACTATAAAATCTGATAGACCTCCGTAATCCAACAGTCTATTTTTTTAGGGGATTAAAATTATCAAAATTGGACCAAATTGAATAAAAGAAACAAGTTAAGGGACATGTTTAAGAAAGTTAAGACTTATGGTACCAAATTGAATAAAAGAAATTAGTTAAGGAATCGACAGATCAATTAAGCCTTAAAATTAAAATATTTAATAAAGTTTATGGTAGACCATCTATAAAATTGGTTCACCTTATACATTTAAAGTTAAAAAACTAACGGAGAGGACTAAAATAGTAAACGGCTGATGAGTTATAGGACCAAATTAAAACACTTTATAGTTAGAGGACCAAAATGAAAATAAAAAATAAGTTAAGAGATGAAATGATATGATGTATTAAACCTTTATTTTATTTGGAGTTGAATTTTGAAGTGGAAGGGGAAAGGGACTCCCTAGATTAAATAGCCCTTAAAACAATCCCTGACAATTTAATCCTGACTTTAATTTCAAAATTACATTTTTGGATAGAACCCTATTTTCATAACGCGCGCACTCTCTCTCTCTCTCTCTCTCGATCGACCCTCTTTCTCCCAGTCGGTATCGATCTCAAACTCTATTTTTCTCTTCCAATTCGTGATTTCTGTTACTTCTTTCATTTTTGCATTTAGTACTTGTTTCTGGTCACGGCGATTTCTTCTATAGTTTATAATTTTCTTGTTTGATTATTATTTCTAACCTTTATTCTTTGTATTAGTTTGATTTGTATTTACTTTTTGATTTTCTCAGTTCTAAGTTTCATTTGTATAATCTTACATTTAATTAGGTTTTTTTTAATTTTGTTGAACCACATTTATTTATATAATAGTCTCAACATTAGGTTTAGTATTTTAGACGCTAATTTTCACCAACAATAGTACACACAAAGTAGTAGTTTTGAAGTGAATGTTGGCATGCTTGGGAAAAATCGGATTTTTCTTTCCCCTTTAACGAGGATGAGATTTGCAGCCACAATTATAGAATTGCGTCGCAGCATATCTTTGCTCCACTCCCCGCTGTATTCTGCAATTGCGCGGTTAAGTGCAGCAATTCTTGATATCCACACCCTAACAGAAAATTAATTAAATCTTGTGTTGAATTTTTGGGAGTTTGGTCAATTGCTGTTAATTTAACAAGAGGAAATAAATTGGGTTAAATTTGATTATGAAAAATCTTTATGTTAAAAACTTCAATTAACTCAGTATTTTTTAAAAAATTTCTTATCTTTACAAGAATATGATTTTCATGTCAGGTTGAAATTAATTAATAGAATTATGATCTGTTTATAATAACAGAAATGAATGATTTTTTTTTTTCCTTTTGTTGTTTGTAGGTACATTAAGATTGTTATCATCATAAAGAGTTGACAAGGCTTATTCTAGCCATATATTGTTAAGAGACTCATGGAACGTCCGAATCATGATTATGCTGCTGCTTCTGCTATGGCGTATGCTCAGCAACAGCGACCCGCTGCTAATATGCAACAGCAGCAGCAGTTTGGATTTCATCCCCAACATCAGCAGTTTCCTTCTGCAATGCACGGTCCACCTTTTATACCCCCTGGTCCCGGTGCTGCACATCCCTCTATGCAGCAGTTCCCTTTTCATCATGCAATGCAACATCAGCTGCACCATCAAGGCCCTCCTCCACCCCATCTTCTTCTCCAGCAGCAGCATCAAGCACCACCTGCATTCCCTTCTCATTATCCTCCTCATCTTGCTCCATCACCGTTTTTTGATTCTGCTCCACCCCCAGTTGCTCCTCCTTCTGATCCCGAGCTTCAGAAGAGAATTGACAAACTTGTTGAGTACGCGGTGAAAAATGGCCCTGAATTTGAAGCCATGATTTGTGAAAAGCAACGGGATAATCCTTCTTATAGTTTTCTCTTTGGTGGGGAGGGCAATGCTTATTACCGTTTTAAACTTTGGTTATCAAGTCGACCCCCAGGTGGTCCATTCAACCAACCATTTTCGTCATCTTCCATGTCAATGATCCATCCTTCTCCTAATCCTATGATGAGCCCATCTCCTAGTGGTCCTCCAATGAATCCGATCGGAATTGGATCTTCGCCTTCAATGCTAGTCCCGCCTCCGTTCCAACAATTCTATGATCAACAACACCACCATCAACATCATCAGTCTTTTGGGCTTCATGGTCGACCTGAGTATGATCAGTCATCCAAGTCTTTCAAAGGGCTCTCCGGACCACTTCCATCTGATGTTGCAATGGAACTGAGTAATGTTCTTAACAATTTGAATGGTACAAAGGAATCCATTAAAGGGGCTAAACTCTGGTTCATGCAGAGAGCACCATTTGCACCAGCTCTAGCAGAGACTCTTAGAGATAGGGTATTTGCATTTGATGATGTTGAGAGACAGTTACATATAATATACCTTGCAAACGACATTCTTTTTGACAGGTAGCGTTGCTTACCAGTTCAGTGTAGAACTAGTCTTTTTCTCATATCTGAAACATAGTTTGATTGATTGATATATGATATACTCTTAGAATTGTGCTTTTAATCAACATAAAGTACATATCACTTTGTCACTGTATTTTTTGTGATTCTATTTTGTTGTGTCAAAATAAGCTTGTTCTTGGTATGGATTTATGGTTTATCCCCCATCTGCATTTGTTTGCCTGATTGGTGGGTTAGTTTCACGGCAGGAGGAATGTGATATGAGTCCTGTCTAGTAGGAGTTGCAACTTGCAACTGCCCGTCTATCCTTACCGTACAAGTGCATATAGCGCACAGCTTTTTATTCCCCGAGTCTCATTTGCTTCATCTTTTTTCAAGATATGCTATTTCCATCCTAAGCTTGAATCTCAATTGAAAATTTAAAATAGACAAACAGATGGGGTGGATTTTGTTTGGGATGTTTGTTAATTGTTTCTACTTTCTTGCTCAAAGGCTTGTGATTTTGGTGCCTTGATTGTTTATACTTTCCAGGTCAATGGTTTGAATTCTTTTCTTCAATTGCCCCTTTTTTTTTGCAAGTTTTGCCTTGGCTTGATCATTCACCTCAAGTTTATTTTGCTCTGCTTATTTATAGTCTTCTTGACATTGATGCTAACATGCATGTTTCTGCTTTCTGCTTTTCAACGTCCTTGACCTTTGTGTTACTAATTTGCAGCTTAAATCGAAGGGCAAGCACTCACGACCTTGACAATGAGGCCCTTGCGTTTAAACCTGTTTTAGGCTCTATGCTAGCAAGAATTTATCATAATCCACAAAGCAATGAGGAATATAGGAAAAGATTGCAGCAAATGGTGGAGTTCTGGGCTTCTAAAGAGGTATATGATCAAGAGACTATATCTTCACTCAAGGTTGAGATGTTTAGTGGGCCGCAGACAAATTCTTTTCCTGCAACACAAAAGGACTTATCTTCTGCTTCAGCAGATTCAGGTGCAGGTAAGCTTCTGTTTAATGTTAATGCATCATGGCATGCAAAAGTTAGTGAATTACTTCTTCTGTAATAACTGAATGATTTCTGAAATGCGAGGCAATAATTTGTTTGGAAATACTCCATTGCCGTAAGTATTATAACTTGCAAAATGACCGTCTTTTAAAAAAAAATGGTTCATTGATGTCACATGATTTCTTTCAGCTTTCAACACCAGGGCAAGACTTGTGTAACATCTGCTGTGTCATATGTTGTAAATTTATCCATGAATCAGGGCAAGCTACTTTGCTGTTTTTTTGTGTTTTCTTTTCTTTTCTTTTCTTCTATTTTTTTTTCCTTTCACAAAGCATAATTTTATAATATGAATGACAAGGCACAAGGCAGAATGTTGTGAGTACATGATTACTAACCGTGGCCCCCAGGATGACATTTGCATAGAAGTATACCATATTACCATCTAATCCGACCAATTTTATTTTTTTTAAATGACAACTTAGTTTAGTGCACCTAGTGTGATTTACGTTTTTTTTTTTTTTGAAACAGTGATTTACTAGATATTGATTGTTTTGAGGGTTATATTATTTGATTTTTTAGAAATTATAATCTCTCTCCCATTTGCAGGAATACTGCAGACTCCAAACCATATTGTCCAGCAGTGGCAAGCTGATAGGATGAGCTCTGGTACAATTGTCTTGGATCAAGACCGCCCCGATAAACTTCTGGGGCAATCTATCGCAGCTCAGCAATTTCTTACAAATTCTGCTCCTCCTAGTGCCTTTCCAGGGTCCATGGGTATACCATCTTCTGTTCAACCAACCAATCAACCTCCATCATCCGGCACAGGCGAACAATTACCTCCATATCCACTGTTTCCACCTGGCCTCATTCCTGGAATGGTTAGAAAGATGCAGATTGGTAGTGGGGTCCCTTATTCTCCTATGAGCCCTTTGGATATCCCAACTATGATACCACCGTCAACTGTACCACCATCAGAAATTCTTCAAAGAGTGTCCAAGTTTTTTAAAGAAATTGGAGAGGTAAATCCTTCTGAGGGTCCTATGAATTCTGAATCAAGAGACGAAGACGATGAATACGATGGAGAATATGAGAGAGAATCTCAAGTACGAAAGGGAGGTGCTTGCATACCTCCACCCCCACACTTGCAGCAGATTGATCCAGAGACAGGGACCTACGCTGATGGAAGTGTAGATCGCAAGCCGGGGTCAAGTGGCTCGGGAAGGTTAGGACTTGGGGCCACAGCCGATCCAAATGAGGTGAGTCAGTATGATGATGTATATTCATCTTACAGGAAGCAGAGAAGCACAAATTATCATACATCCATGAGTGCTAGAGCAACGGTGAAATGAAAGCACCGGTTACCGTATCATAATAAGTTGTGTTATTGGGTCACTTGGGTGTTAGAAAGTTTCTCTGAAACTGATATGCTTTTATCTTTGATCCAATGTTTTTGTCATGGATGATTGGATGTATCTCCCTTTGACAGAAACTGAAGTTCCGGCAAACTTGAAAGCACACTTAGAGATGAGATAAAAAAAAAAGAAGATAATTTCAAATTCTTCCAAATTCGACACTAGGTTAACATTGGTATTTTGGCATATGGTTTAACCTGGTATTCTGTCCCCATTGGCGTATTCTACTTTCTGAACTACATGTTTTTTATTTATTTTAATTTTACCATTTTAATCAACAAATTATATTGAATGTTGTGCTATTTTTAACATGAAAACGGAATAAAAATGAAATTATTAGGGTTAGGGTAGACTTCAAGGTTTGGCGAATGTTTACAAAACTACTTGCAAATCATTTATCTATCATAGAGGTTATCATGATGGTAACGGGAGTTGAACTCTCATTTTTTATGGCATGAGTCTACCTATATATTGACTAAGCTAACCATTTTTTTTTGTTGAGGGAAACTAAGCTAACCATTATTGATAGTAGGTTTCTTATTTTTGAGGGAGGAGCATAGCTTCTATTCATCTGGTTGATGGTAGTTTTCTACTATTTCTTATCTTTTGTATCTTTACGAGATTAATAAGAGAAAACCTGAATAACTAATAATCATGTAATTGAATAATTTTACTTATAATTTGTTATTAAGAGAGTATCGAGTATTAAGATATTCCATTCAACCTCAAAAAAATGACATTCCATTAAAAAATATTATTTAAGATAAATGAAAAATATTGCATGAAATGAATTAATTCAACAATCTTTCATCGTATTTTATTTATGGAAAATGCTAACCAATAGTCCGGAGTATTAGTTGGGGAAACTAAATAGAAGTTTTTCATCAAAAAACGGTGAAAAATGGAATGTTAAACTTTATAAAAGTCAACACTTTATTTATATCATTAAAAAATAATCTCGATCGTGAATGAAAGGAATTAGTTTATGCACCGAAAACATATCACAAATGTTTAATTATATATCTTTTCTTGATGCATCAAGACATCTGTACAACTAACTGTTCTTACTTAAAAAAAAAAAAAACTAACTCTGTTCTATAACGAGTGACTTAATAAAAACAAATTCCTAAAAATACAAACATTTCAATTTTGAATGCAATACTTTTTTCTCTCGCAATGCAATGTTAATTATTATGCTAAAAAATATCAATGTTAGGCATTATAGTTGTGGAAAATTGCTATTCTCCCTTTTAAAATTGATCATTTTCTTAATCCAACGGGAGTTAATTCACGCTCATATTTTTCAGCGGTAGTTAAATCACGCTAGTACCTTTTAGAGCAACTCAATTACTTTTTAAGTCGTGTTAACCGATCTTAAAAGCACTAACATGAGTTAGATACAACTAAAATATACCGAACATGAATGAACAATTTTAAAACGGAAAAAATTAATTTTCATAGCTGTGTGAGTCTTTGGGCTTGTAGTTTTTGTTTTTTTTTTCAATTAAGATGGTTGTTCATATTAGTTGGATTTGTTTTTGGTTTTTATTTTATTTTGAGAGGTCGGTGCGGCGATTTTTGTACTTATTTTACTTTTTCTATTCTAAATTATAAAAAAGATAAACTTTTGATCCATTTAATCACGTTGTTTCAAAAACACTCTTAAAATATATTGAGTTTATCTTTTCTAAAATTTAGTTTTACTTATTTTCATGAAATTTATACAAATTGATTTCCTTTTCATTTTCTCTCTACTCAATGAAAATTGTTGACGTAAAATCTAATTCAAGGAGAAGACAAAAAACACACTCCAATATTAAAGAAATGGGCATGGAGTTTTTTTTTTAATTTTTTTTTTATCAAGGGATGAAGTTATTTAGTTTTTATCAATATTAAAGAGATGGGTCTGTCAATATTTATTGATAGTCAACACAAAAATTTCAGAATAGAAATTACATAATCATTCACCCATATTTGGTGAACTTTGTGACCATTCTTGAGCAGAGCATATATTCAACCGTTTTTATTTTTTAGGGAATATATTCAAGCATTTGTTGCTTATAAATAGAATAGGGGAGAAAGAATAATACACTTTGACACCACCAATCTCTATCATCAATGGCGAAGCAACTCATAATCATGCTTCTTCCTTTGCTTCTTCTTCTTTTCATTTTATCAGGTACTAAATCATTAAGAGCCAACATCATAGTTCAATTAAATGTCTTTGGTTTTTTCATATAATTTTTTTGTTTATTCATTTTTATTGGTTTTCTATTGTGTGACACAAATTAATTCAAATGTTACAGAAGTGGTCGAAGGGACTAAGAAATCATATGGTGTGTATGACAAAAACTCGGTAAAATTGTTTGTATTTGGAGACTCATATGCTGACACAGGCAATTTTGTGGGCTCACCATCGTACAAGTCACCTTATGGAATCACATTTCCTGGTAAACCTGCTGGAAGATTCAGTGATGGTCGTGTTCTTACCGATTACATTGGTAACTATCTTCTCTCTCTATTGAATACTAAATCATACTGTTAGATCATTCCGATTTTATAGCATATGGTGGTTAGTATCAAAGAGCATATATTAATTTTACACGTTCTTTTTTTACCTCAGTCTCATTATGAGTAGAGTTGGTCAACTAACTAAATGAATTTTTTTTTCACATGTAATTTTTTTTTTCACGCATGTTTTTTTAATGACAAATATTAGTAGTGAATGATTAGATTAATCGTGCATAATCTTTCTTCTAAGTTTGAACAAGTTGAACTATCTAACTCTTCTATTTTTACCCATTCATTCAATCAAATCACGTCATAGTGGACTGAATCTTTAGTTTAAGTTTGAAAAAGTTGAACTATATATCCAATCCTAAAAAAAAAAAATAAAATCCAAACCTTCTTTTTTACACATGTATTTAATACTATCTAACCTTTTCTTTTTCACACATGTATTCAATCAAATCACGTCATAGCAGCGACGTATTTGATTGAAAGTATGTAAAACATTTTTACACGTAGCCTCTTGAACAAGTTGAACTATCTAACCCTTCTTTTTTACACATACATTCAACCAAATCACGTCATAACAACGACATATTTGGTTGAATGTATGTAAAGCATTTTTACATGTAACCTCATTTTTGTAATCTCGTCATAGTGAATCAATGAGTACAAAACGTGATCGGTCTAATTAACTTAACTTTCAAAGAAGATTTTCGTTGATAGTGCCTCAAATCTCAATAAATTAATTTTAGAGTACAATTTAATTCATCGTTTTAAGTTTGACTTACAATCCTAAAAAAAAAAGAAGTTACAATAGAATTGTACAAGCTACATTCCCGTGAGCTTAACTCAGTTGGCATGGATATTGCATATTATATGCAGGGGCTGGGGTTCGAACCCTGGACACCTCACTTCTCCACAATTAAATTGTGTGAGCTCTAGCCACTACACTACTTGACAAAAAAAAAAAAGAATTGTACAAGCTACATTCATCAAAATGGATTGTGTTATGTGAGCCAATTCAAAGCAACTCAATGCTGGTATTGTCAGGGAAAATTGCTTTTTCCACTTCACACAAAGCTAAGAAACACCATGAAATGATAAATTTAATCTCAAATTTGATCGGTAGTTACCGTCGGTTAAAATTCAGCGGCAGTTAACTGCCGTTGAAGTTAAACTTGTCATTTCATGGTGTTTCTTAGCTTTATTTGAAGTGGGAAAAACAATTTTCATTGTTAGGTTTGAGGGATTATTTTGGTTGTATTGTTCTTCAGTTCGACTTTTGATCTAGTTAGGCTGGGTTTAATCTTGTCACTTCTTAGTCCTTACTATTTTGTTTGAGTTTGCCTGTTTTAGTTAGGGGTGTTGCCGTGCGTTTTGAGGTTAAAAGTCATTCAAACTACACGATAAAAAATATATAGTTTGTTTTGGTTCGGTTAGATTTTAAAAAAAAAAACCGAATCAAACCAAACAAAACAAATGTGATTTGGGTTGGTTCTTGTTGCGGTCTTTTGCAAGGCAATACAAATTTTTTGTTTCCAACATTAATCAAATTAAAAACAATTTATTTCCACCAATGTTTCAAATGTGATCCAACTTACAATTTCATTTTCATTCTACAATGTTTCCATCCATATAAACCAAATTAAAAACATGGACCAAAAAACAATCATCTTCGGTATAAAATGTAAAATACAAAGATTTTATCATTATCTAAAAGTTCACTTTGAGTTTTAATTATTCAAGATACATCTAATGTAAACATAATTTTTTTTTTGGTTACAAATGTGCAAGTAGAATTAAATTAAAGCATATAAATACATTTTTGAAATAAAAAACATAGAAAAAACTTAATAAGAGAAAAAAAATGTCTTAGTAAAAAAAAAAAAGAAGACGAGAAAAACATCATTCTGTAAAAAAAAAAGATCTTTTCGATGGTGGTTGATGTTCGCACCCCAGACCTTACATATGTTATGTATTGTCCTTACCAACTGAGCTAAACCCACGATAACAAATGATCTAAATACATTCAAACCAAATGCAGTTTTTGTAATTTTTTATTTGGATTGGTTTGATTTGTGGTTTTTGCACTAGATTGTTTAAGTTTTGAACACCCCTAATTTTTGTACCCATTATACTTTTTTTAGAGGTACTTTATTTTAATATTTTTTTTTGGAGAACTTTATTTTAATATATGTGTCGAACCGGTCTGTTTTGAGAACTCTTATATAAGTTCATTCTTCATTTTTTTTAAAGAAAGAACAAGTTAATTCTTCATAAAATGTAATTAAAAGTTACTAGTATTATCATGTGAGTGTGAGATATTATAAGTCCGTATTTTCAAACATTGCTGGGTGGATACTTGTTTTATTACGATTTTGATTATCAATGATAAGCTGTAATTTTTCTCGTGTAAAAAAATCGAAGACTAATTAAAACAAAAAAATATTGATTCAATCAATTTAAGCATATGATAGAATAAGAAAATCAAATAAATTAGAATAAATAATATATTTTTGTAAAAGTGAGCTTATTTGATCTACAAATACTACAAAATAAGATCAACATTACGTTGAACAGAGTGGAACTAGACCCAGATATCTTAAACAATGTCTCAAATTTGAGTCTCGTGATAAGAAAAATATGATTGGAAGGGGATATCTCACTTAAACTTAAGATGGTTAGTTACGTCCATTGTTGTACCTATGCTTCTGATTGAAGGCGTGTCTCAGTGTTTGACATATGTCGTCGACACCGACAATTGTTAATACAATTGAATTATGTAATTTTCTCAAAATTTAATCGGTGTCGACATGTCAGTGTTATTATTTATGCTTCATAGGTTTCGTCACACCAACATGGTTTAAATTAACACGCATCAAATAGAACTTTTGATAAGTGAAAAAAGGAATGCCAAGAGAGTAAATGTACAAATTGGACTTAAAAACATCGCTTAATATGCTTACTAGTTTGTAGTACTGTTTTTACCTTTTGGTTTGATTCATTCATTCATTCAACCTCATTTGGTTCTTACTCATGCATGTATGTGTTGTTGTTATACGCAGCTTCTTTTCTGAAAATTGAAACCCCTACACCATATGCATTGAGAAATTCGTCAACTCTACAATATGGAATCAACTTTGCTTATGGAGGAACAGGTGTTTTCCAAACATTGACCAATGGACCAAACATGACTGTTCAAATTGACTCACTTGAGAATCTAATCAAACAAAATGTCTATACCAAACAAGACCTTCAATCCTCTGTTGCCCTTGTCGTCGCTTCTGGCAACGATTACACTGCTTTTTTAGTAAATAATAGAAGCATTACTGTAAGTGGCTAATTATTTTCTTTAAATATTTATAATAAGTAGGAAAGATTTTGTTGTAACTATATTATTTGTACCAAATCTTTATTGGTTTTTGTTAATGAATAATCTTCTTCGCCGAAGAAACTAGATGACCACCTCTAATGCAGTCTCTCAAGTCCCGTTTCAGTCGAAACAACGAAGTGTATTTCAATTTTTTCCACTAATATATTTGTTCTTTGTATTTCATTTGGTAGGAAATACAATCCTTCACTACAAGCCTTATCAATCAACTATCCATAAATGTTCAACGCATCCACAAATTGGGAATAAATAATGTAGCAATTGGATTATTGGAACCAATTGGGTGTTTACCTCAGATAACTTTGGTAACTTTCCATCTTAGTTGCGTTGACCTTTTGAATTTAGTCTCAGAAGATCATAACAAATTACTACTCCAAACTGTGCTACAACTTAACCAACAAGTTGGAAAAGCAGTTTATGTGACACTAGACCTCTACAACGCTTTCCTCTCTACAATCAAAACTATGCAGAAAAAGCATGATGGTATGTCCTTTTGATCTTTTTACCAATCAACCACTATATTCTTTTTGAAAAACGTTAACATTTGCTCTTAGGGCACAAGATAATGATCTAAAAATAGAATTAAAACATAAATGATAAATGTTACATTGAAAATATAAGTTTTTAAGTTTTTAAAATTATGAATGCACAATTCTAAGATTAAATTTCTACATTTAGTTTCTTAACTTGTGCCCTTAGGCACAAGTTAGCAAGACCCATTCTTTTTTGGTTTTAACAATTATGTTTCCAAAAGAAAAAATTGTTAAGATCGAGTGACAAATAAAGCATGATCAAATATTGTTCTAAATAATAGTTCAAAAAAAAAAATATTGTTCTAAAGAATGCATTGTCCAATATTTGATTGCCGCTAATGTTAAAAAATTATAATGGAATTGCGTAAACAGTCAATGTAAAGTTTTCTAAATAGTCGTTCAATCATAATTGTCAAATTATACAAGTTATTTGACTTTCATATGAATTATATTTATTTGTTGATGTATAGTGTAAACCTTTTTATATTGGTGAGGTATCCAAATTAAACTCAAGTTTATTATACGTACCAATCGTCATAGATAACATATTAGCTTTATATGCTTTATCAAGCAATGCATTTTATTTTTCCTTCTTAATCTTGAAGATGTATAATTGTAGTAACACTAAGAAATATATATATGTTTGCAGTTTGAACATCTGATTGTATTGTAAACTTCCTTTTTGTTTTTTCTTTCTCCATTGTGCAGAAAACTCAACCTTGATGAATCCATTGAAATCATGTTGTGAGGGAGATGGTTTGACAAATACTTGTGGAAAAGTGGATGATAATGGAGAAAAGAAATATAGCGTATGTGAGAAACCAAAGCTTTCATTCTTTTGGGACAATGTTCACCCTTCTCAAAATGGTTGGCATGCTGTCTACACACTGTTGCGATCTTCTCTCCGTCAACTTAATTATCGATAAGAACTTTTGATAGTTATGGATTTGTATTCTTCATGATATAATAATTATTTTCCAATATCATATTCTCTTATCAAATTTAATTACTTGTCCGTCAACTCTAGCTCAAACTATGACTTAAGGCTTTGGGATGTATGCCTTCTTGGGATGGACTCGGATTGTCTGTTGTAACAGCCCCAAAAAAACAATCTAACATTTTAGATTTATGTAGGTTTCACACAATTTTGATCTCAACCATTCATCTTCTATTAGATTGTTGGTAGTTTAACGTGATTACCGTGTAGAATCAAGTTCGTCTTCGGATGACGGACTCTATTTTGTTTTTTTTTGGTTGATTCTCTTGGTCTTCACACCTAAGATTTTAGTTTATGTTATGTTCACACCTAAGATTTTAGTTTATGTTATGTTGTTTTTTCAATTTTTTCTCATTGATAAAAAATGGACAAAATTAAGATGCATTTACTTAGATATTTTTCATATGGTTATTTACATAAATATCACCTTTTGTGCTTATAACAAACTTTAAGAAAATTGTGAATTTTATTCAAAAAAAAATTGTGAATTTGATAAATGAATATTTTATATTAGTGGCAATCAAATATTGGACCATACATTAAATTTTGTCCATAAAAAATGTTTTTCTTTTTTAAACAATCCAATTCATTTGAATTCTACATTCAACTAATGAAGAGACGAGTCTTGATGAAATTCACTAGAATGAAATTGAACAAATTTTGGTGGATTATTAGATTGGATCCTTAAGTCTTCAAAATTTGGAACCAGAGGTTTTGAAGAGTTATTTTATTTTTTTGTTCGTGTCTGGGATTCGAACTCATACCTTACATATATTATGTATTATCCCTACCGGGGGTAGAGGTTTTGAAGAGTTCGTTTCGTATGGAAAATTGCGCAAGACAAATAATCTTCATAAATTTTACCACAAATTTTTATTTTCCTCCTTATTCTTACTTAAAATAATGGCTTCACCACTTAATGGAAACACACACACAGAAGATGTTTTTCTCTATAAATTTGATAAATAATTAAACATTTCGCAACGGTATGGAAGTACATTTTTGCATGATTATCAAGTTACGTACATACATACATATGAAATGAAGGTTCCATTAGCCTATGGACTGATTATCCAATCTTTCATCTATAAAATTCATACATGTGTAATGAGAGAGTAAATAAATCTTATCTTTCTTTAATTTCAATTTAGCCTATCAAACGCTTATCCAACCGTTCATCTAATCGTTTGTACCTTAAATGCACATATTCATTCATGTGTATCCTTAAAGTAGTAATAATACTCTATTAGACGTATTGTTTTTTCAATATCGAACAATCAATTCATATATGTTTCTATTTCTTTTAAGGAAACACACAATTCATTTCATTATCAATCAAGGATCATATATGTGATGGTACATCAATATATAGAGGTGGGAGCTAGCTAGCTTTGCAGGAGACTTATATTTGCTAGTTTATGAGCTACTTCATTAACTTGATTTCGATTAAACTCGACATTGAATTTTGAAAATTATTCTGAAACAACCAGTACTACATTATGCAATCAAATTCACTGTCATCTCCTATATATGTTTTGAATAAATGGTCAACCTTCTTAGAGTCTAACACAAAATCACCATTGACTAACTAAAAGTTTACCACCCAGTCAAGTGCCATACACAAACTCATCGCTTCAGCTACTTTGACATAACTAAGACGGCAATACCAGAGAGTTTTTGCAAGCACGAAAGTACATTATTCGTTTCTAAAACACATACGATCGAAGACCTACCTTATTTTAATGAAAGAGGAGAACGATACATCTATATTGCACTTATACCTTCTTGGGAACGGTTTTATCCACCGGTGCACAGCTGGACGACTCGACCCCAGCTGATTAATGTTTGAAGTGTATTTTCAGTGCATCATCATGTCAGCGCTTATGATGCATATTTCCAACACACTTAATTAGCGTATACGTTATCATTGACTACATTATGTGTGTAGTCTACATACGGTGATACGGACATGATCATTTTATAGTATTTATACTTATTCTGCATGCGTGTGAATCACCCAATACATGCACTAATACTATACTATATATTCTATTCAACAAACAACAAAACACTATACTTTACACTTACTAATTAAGTATAGTAGTAGTGCATGACTAAAATACCAAAATATTTTCTTTAAATATTCTTGAAAATATAATGATTTCGCCATGATTTTACTTGGTTTTTACATGCAATCAAAATAATGCAAATTCAAATATCATCTTTGCATAAGGGACTAAGAGGTCATCATTCATACGACATACACAATTTTGTAAGACTCTTTGTATTTGGATACTCATAGTCTCATACGTTGATACATGAAATTACATTACCTCACCATCATATAAGCCTCTTTATGTAATCACTTTTTATGTTAAACCTTATGGAAGATTTTCTGATAGTCGCGTTCTCACCGATTACATTGGTAACTGCCCACTCTCATTCTATCTAGATCTCAAGACAAGAAACAACTTTTTTTTGAAGGAAAGACAAGAAACAACTTGAATACCGAGAATATGTACTCCTTAATATTTATTTCAACACGTAGAAAAAGTTAAGGGAGAAAGAATAAGTTATGTTAAGTAACACATATTTTCAAATAAAAATAAGACGGTCAAATCAAATGATAGATCATAGTAAGAGTGAATCTTATATCTAGTCTATAAAAAATGGTACAAGTCTGCGCCTTTTAACCATTTTTTAGAGGTCCATATTAGACACACCTGATTTATTCATTAAAATTGACTAATTATAAGTTATTTTGAATCGGTCAACTTTGAGGAGAACCCTATAACCGAGTCAAAACATATTGGGACTGGACAATGACGTGACAAAGCCACGATTCCTACTCTCGACACCAAACAAGCCTTGCCAACGCAACGATCTAACTATCAAGAGAGTTATCATGCAACACCCGCAGAAATTTGTTGAATGGAGGTTAAGCAATGTAGTTTACGTTGTTTGGCTGATAGGCAATAAACATATTATAAATACTTTGTTCATACATTATAATTTACCCATCTGATCAATTATAAACCAACTTATTTTCACAATTATAAAATCTCAGTGTAGCAACTCAAAAACAATTGTACATTTCTTAAAAAAAAAAAAACCAATTGTATCCATCGTTCTATGGGAGAAGTTAGAGAACCCTCAACTACTTTTTTTTTTGAAGAAGTTAAACCCGCCTACCCAAACTAGCACCGGTGAGGTTTAAACTTGAGGATAAACACACTCCAAGGTATCAAGTTAACACTATCTGATCAACCCAAACAGGACAAAGTTTCTCCCTCAACGATAATTGTTTGCAACAAGGATATCACAAATTTTTTTTTGGCACCGTTGAAGATTTTGGTACCGCACAAGGATATCACAATTGAGAAAACTCATCCGACATCGGCTAACTAATTTAGCCCATAAATATTTTGGTAAATGTTAATATATTAAATACGGTATAAGGATAATTGATTTTCTTAACAAACGTTTATTGATCTTTTTTCTTCGTATAGTATAAAATCATCTCATCATTCCATAGTCATAATTTCATATCTACCAATAAATAGGACATTTGTACTTTTGAATAAACCAATAAATAGGGCATATAAAATGATTTATTTTATATTAAAGAGATGGGTCTATCAATATTTATTGATAGTCAACACAAAAATTTCACAATGGAAATTACTTCATCATTCACACATTTCTGGTCAACTCAATGACCTATCTACAGTAACCTGTATCAACCATTTGTGCTTATAAATAGGATAGGAGAGAATGATACACTTTCACATCACCCAATTGTTTATGATCAACAATGGCGAAGCAACTCATAATCACGCATCTCCCTTTGTTTTTTCTCCTTTTCACTTTATCAGGTATTAACGCATATATTCATAGCCAACATAATAATAATTCAATTAAATGTCATTCGAAATCATGTGACAAAAATTAAATATTAATGCAAATGTTACAGAAGTAGTTGAAGGGACTAAGAAATCATATGGTGTATACGACAAAAGCAACTCTGTAAAATTGTTTGTATTTGGAGACTCATATGCTGACACAGGCAATTTTGTGGGCTCACCATCGTGCAAATCACCTTATGGAATCACATTTCCTGGTAAACCTGCTGGAAGATTCAGTGATGGTCGTGTTCTTATCGATTATATTGGTAACTATCTTCTCGTCTATGGAATACTACTAAATCACACTTTTAGATTATTCCGATTTTGTAGCATGGTAGTTAGTATGCATAAAATAATTCTGTTCTTATATTCTGATCAGCTCTAGGGTTTGTCAAATAACTACTACAAAACTGGGCATAGCCATACTAATTTGCACTGTTTATTCCTGTTGGTTTGATTTCATTCATTCATTCATTTAACCTCATGCATGTTTGTGTTATTACACGCAGCTTCTTTTCTGAAAATTGAAACCCCTACACCATATGCATTGAGAAATTCGTCAACTCTACAATATGGAATCAACTTTGCTTATGGAGGAACAGGTGTTTTCCAAACATTGAAGGATGGACCAAATATGACTGTCCAAATTGACTCACTTGAGAAGCTAATCCAACAAAATGTCTATACCAAACAAGACCTTCAATCCTCTGTTGCCCTTGTGACCGCTGCTGGCAACGATTACGAGGCTTTTATAGTAAACAATAAAACCATTACAGTGAGTGGTTAACATAATTTTGCTTCACATTTATACTTACACTAAGCCATGGACTTTTTTATTGCTAATTAATTTTCTCTACTAATATATTTATGTTTTTTGTTTTTGATTTTGGTAGGAGATAAAATCCTTCACTACAACCCTTATCAATCAACTATCCTTAAATGTTCAACGCATCCACAATTTAGGAATAAATAAAGTAGCAATTGGGTTATTGGAACCACTCGGGTGTTTACCTCGGATAAACGCTGTAACTTTTCATCTTAGTTGCGTCGACCTTTTGAATTTGGTCTCGGAAAATCACAACAAGGTACTACTCCAAACTGTGCTACAACTTAACCAACAAGTTGGAAAACCGGTTTATGTGACATTAGACCTCTACAACGCTTTCCTCTCTACAATTAAAACTATGCAGAAAAAGCGCGATGGTACGTTCTTTTGAACTTTTTCTTTCTAATAAGCACGATATATATAGTAGAAAAAGTTGAAATAACAACAAAAATTTAATGATCTGACGATTGTTTCTTAATTTTTGCTGTAAAGTTGCACATATAATTGATTGTGATTCGTTAAGAACGTAAATGTAAATTGATAATGACTTATTTTTTTCTCCATTGTACAGAAAACTCAACACTGATGAATCCATTGAAAGCGTGTTGTGTGGGAGATGGTTTGAAAAATAATTGTGGAAGTGTGGATGATAAAGGAGAAAAGAAATATAGTGTATGTGAGAAACCAGAGCTTTCATTCTTTTGGGACGGTGTACATCCTTCTCAAAATGGTTGGCAAGCTATCTACACGTTGTTGCAATCTTCTTTTGGTCAACTTAATCATGGATAAAAACTTTTGGTAGTTATGTAGATTTGTATTCCTCATGCTAATGTTATGCATCTTATTGAAAAACATAATAATTATTTTCCAATCACATATTCTCTCATATCTCTCTCATGCCTCTACGGTCAACTAATGACGAGATGAATCTTGATGACTAGAATGAAATTGAACAAATTTGATTGGATATAAATTGGATTGGGTCCTAAGTCTTCAAAATTCGTTTTCAAGATCACTTCATTTTTTTCTGAAGAAAAACATGCTTGTATTGCTGATATATATGGGGAGAGGTATTGTTTGGAGTTGGAATGAGTGGTGGAGAAGGGTTCTTCTATCTACTAACAATATATGAAAGTTGAAGTACAACAAAATTTTATAATTGTCCTCTTTAAAACTTATGATTTCCTTAATTTTATGTGCATAATGGTCATTTTAAAAAAAAATAATATTATTTTCAAATTACTTATGGATAATGGTTATTACAACTGTAACAAATTTACACGGATAACTATGAAATTAATTGATTTGTTAAAAAATTACGGATAATGGTCATCGGAAATCTAAATTTATTTGTTTTTTAAAACATGACTTAAAAACAAATATTATGGAATATCCTCGGATATAACAAATTTTCACACATATTTATTTTTTAATTAGAAACAAAAAGGTGTAACCAACTTTTTCTCTACAAAAAAAATTGTAGTTGATTTGCACTTCCACCGTTACAAGGATAGGTGGATATAACAATTTTCCACCGATATTTGTTTTTTGAATGCAAAATTAATAAATAACTCTTTATAATACTTTAAATTTCAAAATTACTAGGGGTTCCTGAAAACCAGAGAGTTTTGTTTTTATTGCGAAAATTCAATTCATAAAGTACCAAGCATGTAGAGAAATTTAAATTAAATTAGCATATAAATAAATAAAACTGAACTTAAAACTAGAAAAGACCAGTGAATCTCAGACACATCATGTATCACACGATAAAAGGTACTACTGCTAAATTACCAAACTAAAAGGTACTACTACTACTGTAAACCCAATACTTGCATCTCCTAAGTCCTAATTAAGAGCTTTTGTCAGATAAGGATCCCATCCAAGCAGGAGGCAACATGCCCGTTTGCTCATGGACAGTCTTAAACAGAGGTGGCAACATCTTGTAGACACCAGCAACTTCTTTCATACCCATGGCACCTTCAGTTATTCCCCCACCATTATCACCACCGTTAGTCCAAATACTAACCTTAGGCTCAAGTCCGCGTACCGACTCGACATTAATCTTAGCAATCTCTTGAAACATGCCACCATTTATCATCAAGTAATCCCTTACTGCTGTGTAGTTGTTTCCAAGTGCATTGAGAAGTGTACTTACATACGCTCCTTGAGCATTCCCAAGTGTCACAATCCCCTCTGCCTCTTTTTTCTTTGCGTATAGCTCTGCTTCAGCTTCTTGCTTGTGAGCATAAAATGTGGAATCTGCCAATGCTTTTTGCGCTTCTGCCTCTGCCTTCTTCTCATACAGAATTGCTTCTGCTTCTTTTTGTTTCTTGTATAATTCCCAGTTAGCCTCTTGTACCTACAACATCCAGAATTTCAACTAGCACTTAAAAAATAAACATTGAAAATCATCTATCCAGTATACAACCTACTTGTTATGTTTTACTTTTAATTACAGCAATTTAATTGAAGTATTACTCTTGGCGCTAGTAAAACAATTTAATTGAAGGTGAGAAAAACTACAAGGGGGTTTGAATTGTGTTTTTGAAAACTTCTTCTTTTACGTTCTGAATACCTGTTCTCAGGTTCAGAGTATGAAGTAGTTTAGAGTTTGAGTGAGTTCAGAGTCTTTGTGCAGCGGATAAATGTAAAGAACAGAAGAATAAAGAACACAAGCAATTATACAGGTTCCTTCCACAAACCGGAAGTAGTCTTGTCCCCCTTGCACTTCCAAGGAGAGTTCCACTAAAATGTAATATCAAATTACAAGTTGCTCAATCACACAAGAAAG